>Ga0209958_1000122_pt1 | contig 242077 bp, 219 predicted proteins | sample ThiBio_inoc_plan_FD_183942 | JGI IMG/M metagenome (GOLD analysis project Ga0209958, IMG submission 183942) | Wastewater bioreactor microbial communities from Cape Town, South Africa - Thiocy_inoc_plan (SPAdes) | ecosystem: Engineered > Bioremediation > Thiocyanate > Unclassified | place: South...
ACGGCGAATATCGGGGCGCAGGGCTTCGATATCGGCGTGACGGCGGCGATGGGGATGAACCCGCTGATGATCGGGCTGCAACAGGGTTCGCAGCTCGCGGGCATCGCGCAGCAGATGGGCGGCGGCGCGCAGGCGGCACGGGGGCTGTTGCAGGGGCTGACGGCAATCGCCAGCCCGCTGAACCTTGCCATCATCGGCTTCACCACACTGGCGGCGGTCGGCATTCAGGGCTTCAGTGCTCTCGCGGTCTCCAGCAAATCCCTTGAAGAGCGGATGGCCGAACTGACGACGGCATTTGACCGTTACAAGCGGTCGGCCGATCTCGCGGGTTCCAGCTCTGAAGATCTGTCGCGGCAATTCGGGGTCGGCGCCACGGCGGCGCAGGAACTCTATGCCATCCTCTCGGGTCTGGACCGTCTCAGCGTCGATCAGAAGCTGAAATCCACCAGTGATGCGGTCCGCGACATGCTGGGCCTGATGAAGGAGAACAACCGTCGCGGCGGCAATGAGGGCCGGATCGCGGATTTCTTCGATCTGGGCGGGTCGGGCTGGGGCAATGCCCGGCCCTATGCGGCATCGCTTGGCGCCTTTGACGATGCCGTGCGCGGTTTTGAGAAGGCGGAAGGGATCGATGCCCAGATTGCCGCGATGCAGACCCTGCTTCAGGAGGTTGATCATCTCGCCAGGCTGAAGGACGGGATAACCAAAGAGGAGCAGGCGCTGATCGACCAGCTGAAGAAGCAGGCCGATACCCTGCTCGGCATTCAGGCGATCGAGACCGCGCGGGCCGAGGCGAAGAAGCGACAGGTGGACCAGATGGTCACCGGCTACCGTCAGGAGGCCGACCTGCTGGCGGTGACGGCGCAGTTCGGGTCGGACAGTATCGAGGTGGAGCGGCTGAAGGCGGCGCAGGCCCGGGAGAATCTCGATCTGCGCCTGAAGGGCATCGGCGTCGAGAAGGGCAGCGCCGACTGGCTGCGCGCCCGGATCAGCCTCTCGCTGCAGCTGGCGGCGCAGGAACAGGCGGCGCTCGAGGCCCGCCGGGACTGGATGGCGGATCAGCAGGACCGGCTGGCGGCGATCACCCGCGAGACCGGGCTGATCGGGGCCAGCAATGCCGAACGGCTGCGGACCAATGCGCTGGCCGAGGCGGAGGTCGAGATCCGCAAGCGCAAGATGGGCCTTCTCGAGGCCGAAGCGCACCGGATGCGCGCGCTGGCCCGGGCGGCGGCCGAGGCCGAACGCGACCGCCAGCGCGCGCTGAACGATATTGCCACCACCGGGCTGATGGACGGCTATGACGCCCGGCTCGCGGCCGAACGCAATCCACAGGTGCGGGCGCAGATCGAGGCCGAAAAGGAATATGCGCGCCAGATCGCGGCGGGGGCCGATGCCACGGTGGCGGCGGCCTCGGCCGAGCAGGTGCGCACCCGGGCGCTGGCGGGGCTGCGTCAGGAACAGCTGGACGTCCTGCGCGGTCAGCAGGAGGCGGTGCAGCAGCTGCATCTGGAACTGGCGCTGGCCGGTCAGACCGAGGCCGTGCGGGCACGGGTGCTGGCGCTGGTGCAGGCGGAACGCGAGATCCGGGAACGGGGCTTTGTGGGCGAGGAAGCGGAGGCAATCCGCCGCAACGCGCTGGCGCGGGCCGAACTGGCCCGGACCATTGAAGCGCAGGCCGATGCCTGGAAGCGGGTTCAGTCGGCGGGCGAGGATGCCATCGACAGCGTGCTGGACCGTCTGCGCGGCGGCGATCTGAAGGGCGCGCTGTCGGAGATGCTGGGCGAGATCGAGGGGATGTTCTTCGACCTCGCGGTGCGCAATCCGCTGAAGAACGCGCTCTTCGGCACCGATCTCGGCACCTGGGGCGATGTCGGCGGCTGGTCGGGCATCTGGGGGCGGCTGTCCGGCCAGGCGGCGGTTGATGAACGGGCGCTGGTGGCGCAGGCCACGGCGCCGGTGCAGTCCATGTCGGTCACCGCCGCCACGGTGATGATCGGCGGGCCGGGCGTGGCCAACCTGCTCTCGGCCAGTACCGCCGGGGCGGTGGGCGGCTATGGCATGGCGGGTTCTGCGGGCCTTGGCGGCAGCGCCAATGTCCAGCAACAGGTCTGGGCCTTCTTCGCCGCCAAAGGCCTGAAGCCGCATCAGATCGCGGCGATCATGGGCAATGTGCAGGCGGAAAGCGGGTTCAATCCGCTGGCCGTGGGGGATGGCGGGGCCGCGCACGGGCTGTTCCAGTGGAATGACCGCGCCCCGAAGCTGTTCGACTTCATTGGCGGGCAAGGCAATCTGGGGAATGTGCAGGCGCAGCTTGAGTTCGCCTGGCAGGAGATGATGACCTCGGAGAGCGGGGCGTTCAAACGGCTGATGGCCTCGAACAATATCTACGATGCCACGCATGCCTTCACCGGCTTCGAGCGGCCGCAGGGTTACAGTGCCAACAACCCGACCAGCGCGATGCACTGGGACAAGCGCCTCGCGGCGGCGGAGGCCGCGATGGCGAAGTTCGAAGGCACCACGCTTTCGGCACAGGCGCAGCTTGGCACGCTGGGCGGCGGGTTTGACACGTTCGGCACCATGCTGGCGCAGGCCTTCACGGGCGGAGGTCAGGGCGCTGGCGGGGGCCTCTTTGGCGGCATCCTCGGCCTGATCGGTCAGGGTCTCGGCATTCCCGGTTTTGCGGGGGGCGGTGATCATGGGGGTGGCTGGCGCATCGTGGGCGAGAACGGGCCGGAGCTGGAGGCGACCGGGGCCGCACGGATCTTCAACGCCACCCAGACCCGCGAGATCCTGACTTCTGCGCCGCCTGCGGGCCGTGGGGGCGCGCAGGCCATGGCGCCGACCGTGGTGGCGCCGCAGGTTTCCTTCGTGATCAATGACCATTCCGGCCAGAAGATCGAGACCGAAGAGGGTGTGGACGATCAGGGGCGCCCGCAGGTCACCATGACCATAGGCCGCTCGGTCGCCGGGGCGCTGAGCCAGCGCGGCAACCCGCTGCGCCGGGCCATGCAGTCGGAATTCGGTACCCGCCCGACCCCGAGGGTCCGGTGATGGCGCATCCCGAATGGCCCTCTGAACTTCCGCGCCCCGAGCGCGACAGCTGGCAGACTCAGCTTCAGGACAGCCGCCAGAAACGGGTGTCCGAGGCTGGCCCGCCGGGCTGGGCGCGGCGGTTCAGCAGCGCGGCCCGGCTGGTCACGCTGTCGCTGATCCTGAGCAGGAACCAGAAGGCAATCTTCGACCGCTTCTATGAGCAGGACTGCGCAGGCGGTATCCGGCTGTTCTGGATGCCCGATCCGACGACCGATGGCTGGGAGATGCTGTCCGCGACCGGCGAGACGCTGCTCGATGGCGCGGGCAATCGCCTCCTGCTCTCGGCGCGCTGGCTCTGCCGCTTTGGCGATCAGGTGCCGGTCGAATCCATCGCCGGGCAGGTCGAGTTCCGCAAGCGCTTCAATGTCGTGGTGCTGCCATGAGGAGGCTCTCGCTCAATGCCCGGCTGGCACTGGAGGCCGAGGACAGCACCGAGCTTCAGGTGGTGCTGTTTCGGATTGATCACCCCGATCTGCCCGCGCCGATCCGGCTTTCGACCGATAATACCGAACGCCTCGCCTCGGAACCGGATGTGATCTACGGCACCCGCTCCGGCTGGGCCGGGGCCGATCCGGTCTCGGAGCCCTATCTCTGGGTCATCGCCTCGGCGCTGGTGCCTTCCGATCTGGAGGATACGCCCGCCGCCGGTCAGATTGTGCTGGAGGCGCTGGACCGGGAGATGGTCCGCCTCGTGCGCTCCTTCACCTCGCGCGCCACCATCGCCATGGCGGTGGTTCTGGCCGCCTCGCCGGATCTGGTCGAGGCCGAGTTCACCGACATGCAGATCCTCTCGGCCGATATCGATGCCGGGGAGATCAAACTGAGTTTTTCCCGCGACGAGATCGAGAACGAGCCGTTTCCGGCCGGGCGGATGTCGCGCGGCCGTTTCCCGGGGCTGCATCCATGACTTGGTCTGATCGCTTCATCGGCATTCCGCATGGCGATCTCGGCCGGGATCGCGCGGGCTGCGACTGCTGGGGGCTGGCCTGCGTGATCTACCGCGAGGAGCTGGCGATCAGCCTGCCGGATTACCTCGGCTACAGCTCGGCGGCGGAACAGGGCGAGGTCGCGGCGCTGATGGACGGGGCCGAGACCTCGCCGCTCTGGCTGCCGGTCGAAGGTCCGGCCATCGCCTTCGACATCGCGGTGTTCCGGCGCGGCCGGTTGCGCAGCCATGTCGGCATCGTGGTGCGGCACGGGGTGATGATCCATATGGCCGACCGCCGTGCAGCCGTTCTGGAACCCTATGACAACGGGCGTTGGAAACACCGTTTTACGGGCCATTACAGGCATGTTGATCTCGTTTCGGAGGTCCGGCGATGACGGTCGCGCTGATCCCCGTCACCGCCGCCCGTGCCATTGATCCCGGTTTTGGCCGGGCCGACCTTCTGGTGCCGCCCGGCCTGACCCTCGCGGCGATCATCGCACTGGCGCTGCCCGGTCTGGCCCCTGCGGAACGCGGGGCGCTGCGCGTCATGCTGGTCAGCCCGAAGGGCAGTGCGATCATCGATCCGCGCTTCTGGCATGTCCTGCGCCCCCGCGACGGGGTGCATGTCGTCATCCGGCTGGTGCCGGGGGATGATGCCCTGCGCTCGATCCTGTCCATCGTGGTCAGCGTTGCGGCGGTGGCCTTCGGTGGCCCGCTGGCGGGCATGCTGGGCATCACCAGCCAGCTCGGGGTCAGCCTCGTGACGGCCGGTCTGACCGTCGTCGGGCAATTGCTGGTCAATGCGCTGATCCCGCCGCCGAAGCCGCAGGAACGCGAGAACCGCTACAGTATCGGCGGCTGGCGCAACCAGGTGGTGCCGGATGGCGCAGTGCCGGTGGTGCTGGGGCGGCATCGCTATGCGCCGCCCTTTGCCGCCATGTCCTGGACCGAGATCGTCGGCGACTGGCAATATATCCGCAGCCTGTTCTGCTTCGGCTACGGGCCGCTGGCGCTGTCGGAGTTCCGCATCGGCGAGACCGCGCTGGAAGAGTTCGACGAGGTGGAGACCGAGGTGCGCACGGGCCTGCCGGGGGATGCGCCCTGCAGCCTCTATCCCCGTCAGATCGTCGAGGAGAATGTGGGCGCGGAACTGCTGCGCCCGCTGCCGCGCGATGATCTGGGCGAGGTGATTGACGGCGAACCGGCGGAAGAGGAGCCGGTGATCCGCACTACCGGCGCCGATGCCTCTGCCGCGAGCGTGATCCTCGCCTTTCCGGGCGGGCTTGTCGCCCATAGCAAGAAGGGTGATGCGAAGGCCCATTCGGTCAGCATCCGCATCCGCCAGCGGCTTGTGACGGCGGAGGACTGGGACGAGGTCGTCACGCTGGAGATCAGCGCCAAAAAGCTGGAGACCTTCTACCGCCAGCATAGCTGGGAACTGCCCGGTCGGGGCCGCTGGCAGGTCGAGGTCACCATGCTGACCGACGAGACCACCGACAACAAGATCCAGCAGCGCTGTTCCTGGGCGGCGCTTCAGACCATCCGGCCCGAATATCCGCTGGCCTTCAGCCAGCCGCTGGCGCTGGTGGCTGTCAGGATCAAGGCGACCCACCAGCTGAATGGCACGCTCGACACCTTCTCGGCGCTGGTGGAGCGGCCCTGCCTCGACTGGGATCATGTCGCGGAAGCCTGGGTGGAACGGGCCACTACCAACCCGGCCGCGCTGTATCGCCATGTCCTGCAAAGCCCGGCCAATCCCCGGCCGGTGGCGGATGCGGCTCTCGATCTGCACCAGCTTCAGGACTGGCACGAATACTGCCGGGTGAACGGGCTGACCTATTCCCGGCCGCTCGATGCCACCGGCACCACCCTGCGCGATGTTCTGGCCGAGGTCGCGGCGGCCGGTCGGGCCACGCCCCGGCATGACGGGCTGCGCTGGGGCGTCACTGTTGACTGGCCATCGGCGCTGATCGTGGATCATATCACCCCGCGCAACAGCCGGGGCTTCAGGACGCGGCGCAACTATGTGGACCCGCCGCATGCCTTCCGGGTGAAGTTCGCCGATGCCGGGAATGATTTCAGGGAGGCCGAACGGCTGGTGCGCTGGCCGGGCTATACCGGCGAGATCGAGTTGACCGAACTTCTGGAACTGCCCGGCAAGACCGATGCGGCCGAGGTCTGGCGCGAGGCGCGGCGGCGGCAGTACGAGGCGATCTACCGGCCCGACACCCTCGAGGTGACACAGGACGGCCCGGTGCGGGTCGCCACGCGCGGTGACCATGTCATGCTGTCCTCGGATGTCATCGATCAGGTGCAGCGGGCGGCGCGGGTGCGCCGGGTGACCGGCCAGATGATCGAACTGGACGAACTGGTCACCATGGAAGCCGGGGTGGACTACGGTCTGCGCTTCCGGGTCTTTGAGGATGACGAAGACACGGTTGGTGCCTCGGTCGTCCGCACTGTCAGCACGGTGCCGGGCGAGACGCAGATCCTGACGCTGGAAGGCGGTGGCGATCTGCCCGGCGTCGGCGATCTGGTCATGTTCGGCCGGGCCACGACCGAGGCGTTGCATCTGATCGTCACCGGCGTCGAAGCGGGCACCGGCTTTACCTCGATCCTGCGGATGGTCGAAGCGGCGCCCATCATCGACACGCTGCTGGCCGCTGACACGATCCCCGCCTGGTCGAGCCGGGTGGGCGCGGAACTGGACGAGAGCCTGCTGGCCCCGGCCGTGCCCCGGTTTACCCGCATCGCCAGCGGGGTGTCAGGTTCGGTTGACCCTGATCGACTGGACTATCTCATTGAACCCGGAAGCGGCGGGATCACGACTGCGAGCTACGCGATTGATCACCGTCTGAGCGGTGCTGCCAGCTGGACCACGGTGACGATCCCGGCCGCCAATGGCGGCGGCGCGCTGGAGGTCTATGCGGCGGGCGATGCCATTGAGATGCAGGCCCGGGCGATCAGCGTGTCAGGCGTGGAAAGCGTCAGCACCGCGATTGTCAGCCTGACCATTGGTGCGGGGGATGCGGATATTCCGGCGGCGCTCGATGACGAGGCGGTCACCGTGACCACGCTTCCGGGCGGGGCAGTGGTGCAGATTGCCGGTGTGGCGGACGCGGCCACGACACGGGTGCAGGTCTACCGCTCGACCTCTCCCACGCTTGATCCCGGGACCGATGCGGTGGGTGAGCCGGTGGCGCTGGCGGCGGGTCAGACGGTCTCAATCCCGCTGGGGGACACCTCGCGCGTCAACCTCTTTGCCAATCCGGGTATGGATGCCGGCGGCAGCTGGAGTCTGGGCACCGGCTGGTCGATTTCCGGAGGGCTGGCATCGCATGCCGCTGGCACCGCCTCGGCCATTGCCCAATCCACCACCTTCGCTTTGGGCAAATGGTATCGCTTCGGCTTCCGCATGTCCGGCGTGTCGGCCGGGACGCTGACGCCCCGGGTCACCGGCGGCACCAACATCTTCGGAACGGCGCGATCTGCAAACGGTCTCTGGACCGACCGGGTGCAGAGCGTCAGCGGCAATAGCGCCGCCGGTTTCGTGGCGTCCGCCGACTTCGCCGGGTCACTCGACGATGCCGTGATCTACCGCGAGACCCCGGGCTGCCTGGCCCAGGGCACCCATTACCTCTGGATCGAGCCGCAGAACGAGGACGGGGTGCCTGGCCCCGTCTCCGGCCCGATCCCAATCACTATCATCTGAGGATCAGCGCATGACAGGCGTCAACACCACCAATCTCACCAGCGTCCCGACCATCGACAGCGTGCTGGGCAACCGGGATGGCAACACTGTGCAAATTGCGGTCGAGCTGCTGGCGGCGCTGATCGCCGCACAGGTTCCGGGGCCGCAATACGAGACCCGCGCCACGCTCTATGCCGATCTCGACTGGCCCGCGAATACGCGCGGCGTGGTCTGGGGCGATGCGACCGAGGCCTATCGCGGGGTCTATAAAAAGAGCGGGGCTTCCGGGGCAGGCGGCTGGGCGCGGATCGGGGATCTCCCGATGACCAGCGTGGCCGTCGCCGCCCTCGCAGCCAAGGCACCGCTCGACTCGCCTCCGCTGACCGGCACGCCGACGGCTCCAACCCCGGCACCGTCTTCTAACGATGACCGCCTCGCCACCACCGCTTTCGTGCAGACAGTCGCGCAGATCGTGGCGCAGGCGGCGGTGGATGCGCTGGTCGCAGCTGCGCCTGGCCAGCTCGACACGCTCAACGAGATCGCGGCTGCCCTCGGCAATGACGCCAATTTTGCAGCCACGATCACGGCCGGGCTGGCGGGCAAGGCCCCGCTCGTGTCGCCAGCCTTCAGCGGCACCCCGACCGTGCCGACCGCCGCACCGGGCACCGCCACCACACAGGCCGCCTCGACCGCCTTTGTCCAGGCAGCGGCGCAGGCGGCGGTCAATGCGCTGGTGGCGGCGGCGCCGGGCCAGCTCGACACCCTCAACGAGATTGCCGCCGCCCTCGGCAATGACGCCAATTTTGCAGCCACGATCACCGCCGGTCTGGCAGGCAAGGCCAGCACGGCATCCCTGACGCTGGAGACCAGCCGCGCGCAGGAGGCCGAGGCTATATTGCGCGCGGTTCAGCAAGTGTTGGCCCAAACCGGCATATATGCGCTGCCGACGAACAATCTCGGCCTCGTTACGGGAATCGTTGATGCAGGCGGCAGGGTGCTCTGGGGGCAACGGCCGAGCGGGACGGTCTACGAGGGGGGATTTGTCCGATCTGTCTTCTCCGCGAATAACCTCGACATGGTGGGCGAGGTCATGACCGACGCTGAAGGTCGGGTTCTTTCAGGTACGACCGCAAAAGGCGGTGCTTATGTGGCCGGACTTCTTTGCGAGCCTCTGGGTGAGAACAGCCTTGATGCGGTCGGCGACGTCTATGTGGACGCGGATGGTCGCGTGGTCTTCGGGGTGACCTCCGGAGGGCAAATCATCGGCCTCGGGGTGCTTGATCGGCAAGGACGGCTGGAAATGATCATCGTGACCGGACAGTCTCTGGCCGAAGGCGGGGCGAACCTCGCAATCACCACGGTGCCGCCCTATCCTGACGGCGAAGCCCTGAAATTCGCGAATGGGCCGGTGGGCAAACAGGCCGAGATCATCGGTCCTGGCCTTGTGGCGCTGGCAGAGCAGACGAATGAGACGGTCAGCACTGGCATAGCCCGGCGCGTGCTCGCGGATCACCCTGACATGGCAGTGCTGCTGGCCGGGCAGGCCTGGGGGGGCAGGACTCTGGCCGAGATCAGTCTTGACGGTGGCCTGGGCATTTACGAGGCCATTCAGGCCCAGATGGATACCGCCGCCGCCCACCCCTCAGGTGCAGTCATCCGGGCCTGCGTGCTGATCCATGGTGAAGCGGATGGCATCATCAGCAATACCACCTACGATATTGGTCTGAAAGCCTATCAGCGCCAGTTCGCGCGCGATGCCATGACCCGGACTGGCCAAGCCGAAATTCCGGTGCTCCTGACCTGCCAGACCTCCAGCGCGGCAGGCTATCGCGGCAATGTTGCGACGCGGGACAGTTTCACGACGCCGTTTCTCCAGTTGAAGGCATCGGTGGATCATCCCGAAATCGTGCTGATCGGCCCGAAATACCACCTGACCTATATCGACCACGCCCATATCGACGCGCTGTCCACCCGTCTCTGGGGGGAGAAATTCGGGCAGGTCTGGCGTCAGGTCTGCATCGAAAAACGCCATTGGCGCCCGCTTTCTCCGGCGACGATCGCCGTCGATGGCAGCGATGTGATCATTGACCTGCATGTGCCGTTCGGCCCCGTTGTTGCCGACACTTCAGCAGTCACCGATCCCGGCAACCTCGGGTTCAATCTGATGGACGCCGCAGGCGCGACGATCACATCGGTAACCATCACCGGGGATAGCCAGATCACCGTCAGCCTCTCGGCCCCGCCTGTGCCGGGCTGGCGCCTGAGCTACGCCTTCCACAATGGGACGGCGGGCTTTTCCGGATGGGACTCTGGCGCGCGCGGCTGCATCCGCGACAGCGATCCCACTCTTTCGATCTACTCGGGCCAACCAATGCCGAACTGGCTGGTGGCCTTCCAGCACACTTTCTGAGGAGACTTCCCATGACTTTGCGTGGCCGTATCACCCGTTTGCCGTTCAGCACGGGCAATGCCAATCTCCCCAAGCTCGTGGTTTATGACACGAGTGATGTTCTGGCCGATATTCTGGCCTGGCCGACACTTCGGTGCTTCTTCGACTTCTCCAATCGCGCAACGATGACCGAGAGCGGCGGGCTTGTGGTCAGTATTACTGATCTGACCGGCCACTATACCGCGACAGCTGCTGTCGGCGCGCGTGGCGCCTATAACCTTGACGCTCACAATGGTCAGCCGGGTCTGACCTGTGACGGCAACCAGAAATATGTGGTGCCCTCGCTGTTTCCGGCCACCGAAAGGTTCTCAGTGGCTGCTGCCGTCAAGGCGACTGATGCCACTTCGACATCACGCGTGTTCTTCGCTGATGCCAGCGACGGTAACGTCAATTACTTCACGCTCGCCGATCAGATCAGGTTCATCTCCGGTGACGTGAACCTCAATGTCCCGAGCCTGCGGCACCGGATGGTGAACATGATCGCCACCGCCGACTACGTCACCGATGCTTGCAGCCTCTATTCAGATGGTCTTTCCGCCACGGCGACGACAACGCGCGCCGGTCCGAACGGTGACGCCAACATCGCGGCCTGGAACGATGCCAACACCGGCGGAAAGTTCATCGGGTCGCTCGGATATCTCGCGGTTTTTGATGAGGATCTGACCCATAACGCAACTCTGCGCGGGCTGATGGATGAATATGCCCTGCGCCGATGGAGGTTGATGTGAGGGCGCTCGGCCAAGGCTGGGGGGCGGCGATGGCAAGCGTGGTGATTTGAGGGCTGGCGTTAACCGGGGCTTTGCAGCACCCTTTGACGGTCGAGGTAAAAATCGTTCTGCTGCAGGATTTGTTGTAAAACTCTGCAGCTTTTGCCGTCACGCTACACTACATCTGCAGCTTTTGCCGTCACGCTACATACACTGCACTCGCTGAGTCCGTTGCGCCACAGTCTGACGCATCAAGATGCAGTGTCGCAAAATTGCCTCTGGGCGAAGGCTGGGGTTCTGCGCTAGGGTCTGTGGATAACTGGGGCCCAAAGCCAAGGTGAACCCCGGATCACGAGGCAGAACAGACAGGACAAGGGGGACGGCCATGCGCTGCCCATTCTGCGGCAATATCGACACCCAGGTGAAGGACAGCCGCCCCGCCGAGGATCACGTCTCGATCCGGCGACGGCGCTTTTGCCCGGCCTGCGGCGGCCGCTTTACCACCTATGAACGTGTGCAGCTTCGCGACCTCGTGGTCATCAAGACCTCGGGCAAGCGCGAGGATTTCGACCGAGACAAGCTGGAGCGGTCCATTCGCATCGCCATGCAGAAGCGCCCCATCGACCCCGAACGCATCGACCAGATGATCTCGGGCATCGTGCGTCGGCTGGAAAGCATGGGCGAGACGGACATCTCGTCGCGCATTATCGGCGAGATCGTGATGGAAAGCCTCGCGCGGATCGATACGGTCGCCTATGTGCGGTTTGCCAGCGTTTACAAGAACTTCCAGGCCGCCGACGATTTCGACAAATTCGTCTCGGAACTGCGTCCCGCGCAGGAAAAGACCGAGGAGTGAGCGACGCGGCCTACATGCGATCCGCCCTCGCGCTGGCAGCGCGGGGACTGGGCAATACCTGGCCCAATCCGGCGGTGGGTTGTGTGATCGTGACCAACGGCCCCGGTGGGGGCCGTGTAGTGGGGCGCGGCTGGACCCAGCCGGGCGGCCGCCCCCACGCCGAACGCCGGGCACTGGATCAGGCAGGCGAGGCGGCGCGGGGCGCGACGGCCTATGTCACGCTGGAACCCTGTGCCCATCACGGCAAGACCTCCCCCTGTGCCGAGGCGCTGATCGCCGCTGGTGTGGCGCGCGTGGTGACGACGCTGACCGATCCCGATCCGCGTGTGGCGGGGCGGGGGCACGCCATGCTGCGCGCGGCGGGGATTGCGGTGACCGAAGGGGTTTGTGCGGCTGAGGCGCGCGCGCTTCAGGCCGGGTTCCTGAAACGGGTCGAACAGGGGCTGCCCTTCGTCACGCTGAAGCTCGCCACCACGCTGGACGGGCGTATCGCCACGGCCAGTGGTGAAAGCCGCTGGATCACCGGGGCAGAGGCGCGGCGTGCCGTCCATGCCATGCGGATGCGCCATGACGCGGTGATGGTGGGGTCCGGCACTGCGCGGGCCGACGATCCCGACCTGACGGTGCGCGACATGGGCGCCGTGCGGCAGCCGGTGCGACTTGTGATCGACAGCCGCCTGAGCCATAGCCCCGACAGTCGTCTTGGTCGCAGCGCGGGGCAAGTGCCGGTCTGGCTGATCCATACCGAGGCCGCGCCGGAGGCCGCGCGCGGTGCATGGGCTGCCACGGGGGCCGAGTTGATCGCGGTGCCCGAGGCCGACGGCCACGCCGATCTGCGCGCCGCGATGCAGGCGCTGGCCGCGCGCGGCCTGACCCGCATCTTTTGTGAGGGCGGCGCTGATCTGGCTGCTTCCCTGATCCGTGCCGGTCTGGTGGACGAACTTGTGCATTTCGGTGCCGGGGCGCTGATCGGGGCCGAGGGGCGCGCGGCGCTTGGTCCGCTGGGCCTGACCGCACTGGCCGAAGCGCCGCGCCTGCGGCGTATTGAAGCCACCCCGGTTGGCGCCGATGTGCTGACCCGCTGGGCGCTGGGCTGAGCCTTATCGGGGCAAATGCTTCGCCGCCTCTTTTCGGGCGAAGGCTTTCATCCCGGCGCCATGCTCGGCCAGAAACACCTCGACCCGTCCCGCATCGTGTTTTGACAGGTCGCGCAGCCACCAGGCGATGGCCTTCTGGATGAACCAGTCGCCGTCCGGCACATAACCCGCCGCCCAGCCCAGTACACGCTCACGCGCCTCAAGCTCTGCCGGTTTGGGGAAGTTCAGCTTGGTCAGGGGCAGGGTGATAACCAGAGCCGCACGGCGCTGCCACATCAGCGGGCTTTGGGTCCAGCTTTCCACCGTGTCGAGCCGCGAAAGATCGGCCATCACCCGCTTTTCGCCCGCCTTGCAGGCGTGATCGGCAATCGCCCAGGCGTCGAACTCGGGCACCCAGCCACAGATCATGTCCCAGACCGCGTCATCGGGTCGGATGCGCGCCTGCGTCAGCAGCTTCGCCGCCGCAACGCGCCCCTCATGCACATTGCTCCGCCACAGACCTTCGGCCAGCGCCAGCCGTTCCTCTGCCGTCACCTCCTCGCGCCAGGCCTTTGCCAGCGCGTCGATCTCGGGCACGGTCACGCCCAGATAATGCCGCGCGGCCTTGTGGTAGGCCGCCATCTCCGGAGCTTTTGCCGGGTCGGCGGCGGCTTCCAGTTGCGCAAGGGCGGTGGCGGTGTCGATCATCGGCGGCTCCTGTCTGGTCCTTCCGATCTAGCAGCCACGGCAGCGAAGGCCAGAGTTTTGTCGCGCCCCTTGACGGCAGGGCAGGGCGGGCGGATGCTTTGCCCGTAATGACGGAGTGTCCGATGCGCCACCTGCCCGCAGCTTCGCTTTGTCTTGCCCTTGCGGCCTGTGTGCCGCCCGAACCACCCGCCGATGGCGAGCGGATCGAGCTTTCCAGCGGCGGGGCATTTTCCGGCTCCACCCGCCTTGTGCTGACCCCGGATGACAGGGCGGTGACCGCGATTACGGGCCCGTTCTCGGACAAGGGCACGCGCACGGTGAAGCAACTGCGTCCCGGTGCCTTCGCGGCAGCGCGGGATCACATCCTCGCCCATCCGATTCCGAAATCGCAGCTCAAGACCGGGATTTGCGAGGATTACGGCGCCGATAGCATCCTTTACACCGGGCCGGGCCGCGAAATCCGCTATGTCGCCACTTGCCCGAACCCGGCCATCGCAGCGCTGGACGGCCAGATCCGCGCGCTTCTGTCAGGCGGTTAATCCTCGCCCAGATTGGCGCCGATACCGGTGGGCAAACCGTCGATGGATTTACGGTTCTTTTCATCCCAATAGGCGGCCAGACCGGCCTCGCCCTTCTGTTCGGCCCAGTTGCGCAGCACCGGGCGCTCGCGTGGGGCTTCCATGAAGGGCACGGCAAAACCGCAGGAGGTTTGCACCATCTCCACCGCCATGTCGAACACCTGCCGCGCGCCGGGTACATCCGGCAGTTCAGCCGCCAGCGCGGGCCAGTCGGCATCGCCGCGATGCACCACCCGCGCCGTGCCGTAGGCGCGCAGGATCAGCGGCCGGGTGCCGAAGCTGCACCACATCACCGTCATACGCGGGTCCAGCGGCAGATGCGCCGCCGTCTCGTTCCCCGAGCCGGTAACATTGAGCCAGAGCAGGCGGTTCGCCCCGGTCACCCGCAACGAATCCATCCCCTTGGGGCTGAGGTTCAGCCGCGCGCCCGGTGCGCTTGTCGCCACGAAAAACAGCGGCTGTTCCGCGATGAAGGCGCGGTGATCCTCGGTGAAGCCATCGAACTGCTTTGCCATCATTCCACCGTTACGGATTTTGCCAGATTTCTGGGCTGGTCGACGTCAGTGCCTTTTGCGATTGCGGTGTGGTATGCGAGGAGCTGGGCGGGGATGGCGTAGAGGATGGGGGCGAGGAGGTCGGGGACGCGGGGCAGGGTGAGGCAGCGCCAGCAATCTGCGCCGGCTTCGGCGATACCGGGCTGGTCGGAGAGCAGCAGCACCCGGCCATGGCGGGCCATGACTTCCTGCATGTTCGACACGGTCTTTTCGAACAGCGCATCGCGGGGGGCCAGCACCAGCACCGGGACGCTGGCGTCGATCAGCGCGATGGGGCCGTGTTTCAGCTCGCCGCTGGCATAGCCCTCGGCATGGATATAGCTGATTTCCTTCAGCTTCAGCGCGCCTTCCAGCGCCAGCGGATACATCGCCCCCCGGCCGAGGAACAGCACGTCCTGCGCCTTGGCCAGCTCTTCCGCCAGCCCCTCGATCTCGGGCGCCAGCGCGAGGGCCGCGTTCATCAGCCCCGGCAGCAGCCGCAGATCCGCCAGGCGGGTGGCCAGCTGCGCGGCATCGAGACGCCCGCGATCCTGTGCGGCCTTCAGCGCCAGGGTCAACAGCACCGTCAGCTGGCAGGTGAAGGCCTTGGTCGAGGCGACCCCGACCTCGACCCCGGCCATGATCGGCAGCGTCACGTCGCATTCCCGCGCGATGGAGGAGGTGGTGACATTCACCACCGCCAGCGTCCGCGCCACCTTGTCCTGCACATGGCGCAGCGCCGCCAGCGTATCGGCGGTTTCGCCCGACTGGCTGACGAAGACCGCCCAGCCGCGGTCCGACAAAGGCGGCTCGCGATAGCGGAACTCGGATGCGATATCGATGTCGCAGGGCAGGCCCGCGAGGCTTTCGAACCAGTATTTCGCCACATGGCAGGCGTAATGCGCGGTGCCGCAGGCGACCAGCGTCAGCCGGTCCACGCCGGTGAAATCCACCCCGGCGGGCAGGTTCAGCCCGTCCTCGCGCAGGTAATGGCGCAGCGCATCGGCCAGCACCACCGGCTGTTCGGCGATTTCCTTGGCCATGAAGTGCTTGTAGCCCGCCTTCTCGATCCGGGTCGCATCCACCTGGATGCGCGCCATGGCGCGGTTGGCACGGCGGTTCCCGGCGTCGAAGATCTCGGCCCCCGTGCGGGTGATCACCGCCCAGTCGCCTTCTTCCAGATAGGTGATGCGGTCGGTCATCGGTGCCAGGGCAATGGCATCCGAACCCACGAACATCTCGCCATCGCCGTGCCCGATGGCCAGCGGCGAGCCCTTGCGGGCGCAGATCATCAGATCCTCCTCGCCTTCGAACAGGAAGCACAGGGCAAAGGCGCCGTGCAGGCGCGGCAGAAGCCGGGCAGTGGCCTCGGCCGGGGTGCCGCCCTGCGCCAGCTCGTGCCGCATCAGCAGGGCCACCGTCTCGGTATCGGTCTCGGATTCGAAGCTGTAGCCCGCCGCCGTCAGCTCGGCCCGCAATTCGCGGAAATTCTCGATGATCCCGTTATGCACCACCGCCACATTGCCGGCGCGATGCGGATGGGCATTGGCCACCGTCGCCGCGCCATGGGTGGCCCAGCGGGTATGGCCGATGCCGGCCTTGCCCGCCAGCGGCTCATGCACCAGCAGGTCCGACAGGTTCACCAGCTTGCCCACGGCGCGGCGGCGGTCCAGCCGGCCCTCGTTCACCGTGGCGATCCCGGCGCTGTCATAGCCGCGGTATTCCAGCCGTTTCAGCGCCTCGACCAGGAGGGGTGCAACGTGGTGGTTTCCCAGAACCCCGACAATACCGCACATTACTTGGCGTCCTTCTGTCGTTTTTCTTTGATCGATCTATACATTTCAAACATTTTGGGGGCCAGCCCGGGCTTCACCACCTGACGCGCGCGTCCCAGCGCCACCGCGCCTGCCGGCACATCTGCCGTGATGACAGAGCCCGAGCCGGTCAGCGCCCCGTCCCCCACCGTGACCGGCGCCACCAGCATGGTGTCGGACCCGATGAAGGCACGCTTGCCAATGCGGGTGCGATGCTTCATCACCCCGTCGTAATTGCAGGTCACCGTGCCCGCGCCGATATTGGTGCCTTCGCCCACATCGGCATCGCCCAGATAGGTCAGGTGACCGACCTTCACGCCTTCTTCCAGAATGGCATTCTTGATCTCGACGAAATTGCCGACATGCACATCCTCGGCCAGCTCGGCGCCAGGGCGCAGCCGCGCGAACGGCCCGACATCGGCGCCGCGGCTGACATGGCAGCCCTCCAGATGGCAGAAGGCCCTGATCTCGGCGCCGCTTTCAATGGTGACACCAGGGCCGAAGACCACATTCGGCCCGATGATCGCGTCGCGCCCCACCACGGTATCCAGCGCGAAGAACACCGTTTCCGGCGCGGTCAGCGTCACGCCGTTGTCCAGCGCTTCGGCGCGGGCACGGGCCTGAAAGGCGGCCTCTGCCTCGGCCAGCTGGGCGCGGGTGTTGACGCCCAGCGTCTCCGCCTCGTCACAGGTGACAACCCCGGCAGAGAGCCCGCGCCGGCGGGCCAGTTCCACCACATCGGTCAGGTAATATTCGCCTGCCGCATTGTCATTGCCCAGCGTGCCGACCAGATCAAGGAGCAGCGCGGTATCGGCGCAGATCACGCCGGAATTGCACAGCGTGATCGCGCGCTGCGCCTCGGTCGCATCCTTGAACTCGACGATCCGCTCCAGCGCCTCGCCCTGCGCGATCAGCCGGCCATAGCGCCCCGGATCACGCGCCTCGAAACCCAGCACAACCACGGCATGCCGCGCGCGCGCCTCCAGCATCGCCTCCAGCGTTTCGGGACGGATGAAGGGCGTGTCGCCATACAGAACCACGCAATCGCCCGATACACCCGCAAGGGCAGGGGCCGCCTGCGCCACCGCATGCCCGGTGCCCAGCTGCTCGGCCTGCACCACGATCCCGCAAGCCTCGTCCCAGGCCCGCGCCGCCTTCGAGACCGCCTCCGCCCCGTGCCCGGCAACCACCACCACACGCTCCGGCGACAGCGCCGCACCCGCCTGCATCGCATGATGCAACAACGGCGCACCCGCAACACGGTGCAGCACCTTCGGCAGATCCGAATTCATCCGAGTGCCTTGCCCCGCGGCAAGAATGACGAGAGAGACAGGCATGTGACCTCTTTCCTTGGCGATGCGCCCGTTTTAACCCGATGGCCGGGGCGCGCAAGCCATGCGCCTTCACACATCCTTTCGACAGGTTTCAGGAGAGGCAGGCAGATGAAAACGGTGGTCTTCGATCTGGATGGTACGCTGGCCGATACCTCCGCCGATCTGGTGGCGGCGGCGAATGCCTGCTTTCGCGGCCTTGGTCACGGGGATCTGCTGGACCCGATGGCAGATGCGCTGACCGCGTTCCATGGCGGGCGGGCGATGCTGCGGCTGGGATTTTCCCGCATCGGCGGCGTGGATGAGGCGGCGGTGGACGCGCAATACCCGGTGCTTCTTGCGGCCTATGCCGAGGGGATCGACACCCACACCCGGCTTTATCCCGGTGCTGCCGAGGCGGTGGAGGCGCTGCGCGCCGCCGGTTACGCCACCGCGATCTGCACCAACAAGCCAGAAGGCCTGGCCGAGACGCTGATGACCCGGCTCGGGGTGCGGGGCCTGTTCGGCAGCCTGATCGGCGCCGATACGCTGCCTGTGCGCAAACCCGACCCTGCGCCCTATCTGGCTGCCGTGCGCGGCGCGGGCGGCGATCCCGGCCGGTCAATCCTCATCGGCGACACCGAAACCGACCGTAAGACCGCCACCGCCGCCGGTGTGCCCTGCGTTCTGGTCAGCTTCGGCCCCGAAGGACCGGCCATCGCGCGGTTGGCCCCGGAGGCGATGCTGGATCGTTACGCCGACCTGCCCGCGCTGGCGGCCCGGCTGCTGGGATGACAGGTGGCACGCCGACAGATCATTTCAGAAAACGGGCCTTGCATCAGCGGCTTGTCGCTTTGAACGCGTCGGGCAACTGCTGCGCCTTGCGCTGCCGCCCCCGCTTTCGCAGGCCGCTGAAATAGTCGACCGCACGGAACGCTGTTCTTTTGCAGCCTGGTCGACGGCGTGGCGGACCCAAGCACCCGCCGCAGACGGGCTGGGGGCAAACGCGGTGACCCTCAGTTTCGGCAATTTTCCGCAGTCGGAAGGCCAGCCTTGAATGGTGAATGAGGCCCGAAACCCGTCAATCGCGACGAGTTTGGCGGCAGGTGACAGGCCAGAGTCGCGGTTTCAGAACCACTGGCCCGGTTCCATCAGCCCCAGATCCATCAGTTGCTGGCTGTGCCACTGGAACTCGGTCGAGTTGCGCCAGCGGAAATCGTGGATCGAGAAGCGTGAGCCGGGGTTGGTTTTCAGCGCTTTTGCGGTTCGGAAAGAACAGATTGCGGCGGTCAGGTTGTGGTGCCACGGGCAGGCGTAAGTGTTGTATTCCTCGTCATTGAACGTGAAATCCCAGCGCAGTTTCAGGCCGGGCCGCGAGCGGAACAGCGAGACGCGGTCGATCTTGCGCTTGGTCCAGGTTACATATTCCTCGAACCTCCAGCGCAGGCCCCCGAAGAAATCCAGCTGCCGTTCCTTGGTCTCCCAGTTCTTGTCGGGATCTTTGCGTCCCAGCGCGTAATAGCCTGAACGGTCCAGATGCGCATCTTCCAGCGAGACCGCATTGGGATAGCGGTTCAGATCGCCGGCATAGAGGTCGATCACATAGGTCAGCAGCGTGTCGCGCCGCTCTTCCGTCTGGAAGGTCAGCAGGTCGCGGACAGTGCGGCTTTCGCAGAACGGGAAGAACAGGTATTCGGCATTGAAGCAGTAATACAGCCAGGTTCCGGCCGGTGCGGCATCGTTGATCGCATTGACGGTTTCGGGCACCGCATCATCGGCATGGACATCGTGGTCGATGCGGTGAATGCGGTTTTCCAGATCCTCCGACAGAGGCATTTCTTCATGCGCGAACAGCAGAACCTGCCGGAAACCGCTGTTCAGATGGTGCCGCAACGTGCTGTCCAGCTCGACGGTATCTTCGGCGAAGATCAGCGCCACCGGCCCCTTGGCCAGCACCTTGTCGCCGGTCGATCTGAATTCCGCCAGACTGCCATAGCGCATTCCGTCACACTTTCCGCTGTCACTGCAAACTGTCGGCAGATTCTGCGAAGACCGCCGCCTTTGCAAGCCTTTGCCCCTTTGTTGCGTGGCAGGGCAGATTTCGTTAGAAGAACCGCCTAGCCGAAGGGGGCCGCCCATGACCGAACAGCCGACCGAGATTTCCGCCACTGCCACCGCCGAAGGGGCGGAGGCGCCGAAGAAGCTGTTCATCAAGACCTATGGCTGCCAGATGAACGTCTATGACAGCGAGCGCATGGCCGAGGCGCTGGGCGCCAAGGGCTATGTGACCACCGAGGTGGCGGAAGAGGCGGATATGGTGTTGCTGAACACCTGCCACATCCGCGAAAAGGCGGCGGAAAAGGTTTATTCCGACCTCGGGCGGCTGCGTCCGCTGAAACAGGCGAAACCCGATCTGAAGATCGGTGTGGCGGGCTGTGTGGCGCAGGCCGAGGGCGAGGAGATCCTGAAGCGGATGCCGCTGGTCGATCTGGTGGTCGGGCCCCAAAGCTATCACCGCCTGCCTGAGATGGTCGAGGCGAAGGGCAAGGTTGTCGATACCGATTTCCCCGAAGAGGACAAGTTCGACCACCTGCCGCAGCGCAAGGCGCTGCGCGGGCCGACGGCGTTCCTGACCGTGCAGGAAGGCTGTGACAAATTCTGTGCCTTCTGCGTGGTGCCCTATACCCGTGGCGCCGAGGTCAGCCGCCCGGCGGCGCGTCTTCTGGCCGAAGCGCGCGATCTGGTTTCGCGCGGGGTGCGCGAAATCACCCTGCTGGGGCAGAACGTCAACGGCTATCACGGTGCGGGCGAGGGTGGCACCTGGGGGCTTGGCCGTCTTCTGCGCGAGATGGCGGCAATCGACGGGCTGGACCGGCTGCGCTATACCACCAGCCACCCCAATGACATGGATGACGACCTGATCGCCGCCCATGCCGAGGTGCCCCAGCTGATGCCTTACCTGCATCTGCCGGTGCAATCGGGCAGCGACCGCATCCTCAAGGCGATGAACCGCAAGCATACCGCCGAGCAATATCTGCGGCTGATCGAGCGTATCCGGGCTGCGCGTCCCGACATTCTGCTGAGTTCGGATTTCATCGTGGGCTTCCCCAGCGAAACCGATACGGATTTTGAGGCGACGATGGATCTGATCCGCGCGGTCGGCTTTGGCGCGGCGTTCAGCTTCAAATATTCCGCCCGTCCCGGCACGCCCGCAGCGGAGAAGCCGGAGCTTCCGGCCGAGGTCTCTGATGCCCGGCTTCAGGCGCTTCAGGCGCTGATCACCGAACAGCAGCGCGCGGCGCAGATGGCCATGGTGGGCCGCGAGGTGGGCGTGCTTTATGAAAAGCCGGGCCGTCTGCCGGGGCAGATGGTGGGCAAATCCGACCACCTGCATGCGGTGCATGTGACTGATTCCCTTGGCAAGCCCGGACAACTGGTGCGGGTGCGCATCACCGGCTCTGCGCCTAACTCGCTGGCGGGGGAGCCTCTGCGCGACTGACCGGCGGTTTCCGCAGCGGCACCAATATCACGATTCGTTCCGGCTTGGCGCGTGCCCACGCAACAATTGGTGTGCCATCATCCCTGCACACCATATATTTTGCTTTACATAAGAATAGAGTAACGGCATTTCTGGCTTAATACTAAAGAAAGTCTTGTGTGAATTAGGGGAGCTGCGACGTGGAACCGATTTCCAAAGCAGTGCGGATGATCATTGGGGGAGTTGCACTCGCCGTCGGACTGGCCGGGGCTGCCCAGGCGCAACAGGCGCCCGAGATTGCCGGCAAGATCCAGTGGGGCGTGTGGGTCGATGACGATGGTTGCATGCACTGGTGGGCCGATGGCGGCCTTGAAGGCTACATGCTGGACCGGGTGAACCCGAAGACCGGAAAACCCGTCTGTCTGAAGCGCAATACCTGTATGGTGCAGAACACCGACACGCTGTTCGCGACCGACAGCGCCAAGCTGACCGCCTCGGGCCGCAGCTATCTGCAACAGTTCTTCCAGCAGGCCGGGGCCTTCGGCTATGCGGTCTATGGCCATACCGACAGCCGCGCCTCGGATGAATACAATATCAAGCTGTCGCAGCGCCGCGCCAAGGCCGTGGCCGATGTGGCCCGTTCGGTCGGGGCCATGGTGGAGCGCGAGATCGGGTTCGGCGAACGCCAGCCCATCGCGTCGAACAGCACGGCGGCGGGCATGCAGAAGAACCGCCGCGTCGAAGTCGTTTGCTATCGGTGGTGATCAGGATGACCAAAGTTTTCGTTCCGGGCTTCGCCCTTCTTGCCATCACCACGCTGGCTGGCTGTGTCGATGGCCTCACCCCCTATCGGCAAAGCCCCGATACGGTGATCGCCACCAATCAGGATCGCGGTCGCGACAATATTCCGCTGGCACCGGGGGGCGGGGCGATTGCCTATGATCCCGACGGCTGTCAGGGCTGGATCATCGACGATGGCGTCGAAGGCTATTCGGGCCGCCGCTTCGATCCGGTTTCGGGCCTGCCGATCTGCAACAATCACTATCCGCCGGGCACCGTGCTGCGCAATTACCAGACCAAGGATGCAGGTCTGCGCGACTATGTGCCCTACGCTGGCCGTAACTGACCAGCCTGCGCCAGGATATGAATATGGAAGGGCCGCGCGATGTCGCGGCCCTTTCCTTTTGCCGGATGCCACATTTTTTATCGCAGGACATACAAGCCCTAGCGGTGGTGTGGCGGAAATGTGCAACATCTGCAATTTCGGCCGCCGGTGGTGAAAGTTTGAACAGCTTTGTCTTGTTTCCTTAACCTTCGAGGCGCAGATTCTGAGTCAGGAAGCCCTCGAACCGCAAAGGATGATGATTTGGGCATCAGCGCGCTGACCCCCCCGCCCCGTGCCGAAGACGTTGTGGAAACGACGCTGGAATTTCCCGACAATCGGCTGCTGATTGATCTGTGCGGTGAATATGACCGCAATCTTGCGCAGATCGAGCATGAGATGGGGGTGCATATCCTCCGACGTGGGAACCGCCTGTCGGTTATCGGGGAGAAGGGGGCGCGCGAGCAGGCGGCGGCCGTGCTGCATGCGCTTTACGCCCGGCTGGAGGCGGGGCGCGCGGTGACGGCGGGCGATATCGAGGGGGCGATCCGCATGGGCCGTCCGATGCCCGAAACGCCACGCGAAGGGGCCGAACAGATCGAGATGTTCGGGGCGGGTTCCATCGAGCTGCGGACCCGCAAGAAACCGATCGAGCCGCGCACCGAGGCGCAGAAGGCCTATGTGGCCAATCTGTTCGCCAACGAACTTGGCTTCGGCATCGGCCCGGCGGGCACCGGCAAGACCTATCTCGCTGTTGCGGTCGGCGTGACCATGTTCATATCGGGGGCGGTGGAAAAGATCATCCTGTCGCGTCCGGCGGTGGAGGCGGGCGAACGCCTTGGCTTCCTGCCGGGCGACATGAAGGAAAAGGTCGATCCCTATATGCAGCCGCTTTATGACGCGCTGAACGATTTTCTTCCGGCCAAGCAGGTGCAGAAGCTGATGGAGGAGAAGCGGATCGAGATCGCGCCGCTGGCCTTCATGCGCGGACGCACGCTGTCCAACGCCTTCGTGGTGCTGGACGAGGCGCAGAACGCCACCACCATGCAGATGAAGATGTTCCTCACCCGTCTGGGCGAAGGATCGCGCATGGTCATCACCGGCGACCGCACGCAGGTCGACCTGCCGCGCGGCGTGGCCTCGGGCCTTCAGGATGCCGAACGCATCCTGAAGGGGGTGAAGGGCGTCAGCTTCAACTACTTCACCGCCAAGGATGTGGTGCGGCACCCGCTGGTGGCGCGGATCATCGAAGCTTATGACCGCGAAGAGGCGCAGGGCTGAGCTTCCCGATCCGGGCCACCGGATCGGGCTTTCCCACCACCACAGATGATCAAAGGCATTTGCGGTTTGTCCGGCTTGGCCCTATGAGGCGCGCATGAAAACATGCGTCGACATCGTGATCGAGGATGACCGCTGGACGGCCTTCGGGCTGGATACGGCTGCGATGGCTGCGGCTTGCGCCACATTGTCGCATCTTGGGATGTCGCCTGACCTTTACGGTCTCGTCGTCCTGGGATGTGACGATGCGCGTATCGCCGGGCTGAACGGCGAATTCCGTGACAAGCCCCGGCCCACGAATGTGCTGAGCTGGCCATCCGAAGAACGCGGCAGCGAATATGCGGGTGAGGCTCCGGAGATGCCGGAGCCCGGAACGCCGGAAGATCCCGCTCCGCTGGGCGATATTGCGATTGCCTGGGAGACCTGCGCGCGCGAGGCGGCCGAGCAGGGCAAGACCGTTCACGATCACGTCATGCACCTGCTCGTTCACGGAGTCCTGCACTTGCTGGGCTATGACCACATCGACGAGGACGACGCGAATTTGATGGAAGAGACCGAGCGGCAGATACTTGCCTCGCTTGGCATTGCGGACCCATATTAGGGCAGGCGCTGCGGCGCAGGATATTCGGGTAGAAGGACAGATGGGCAGTAGTTACGAAGGATCGACCGCGGCGCCGCAACAGGCGCCATCTGATGAGGCATCCGGCGAAGAGGGCGAGTCTCGCTCCGATCCTGCCCAGAAAGGTTTTTTTGGCCGGCTTCTGTCGGCCTTTTCCCCGCAGGATGTGACCGAACCCGACAGCCCCGCGCCGGCGCTCAGCCCGGCACCGGCGCAGCTTCCGGGGCTTGCGAACCTTCGCAAGCTGCGGGTCGATGACGTGGCCATTCCGAAGGTCGAGATCGCGGCGGTCCCGCTGGATATCGGCAAGGATGAACTGGTCGAGGTCTTCCGCCAGCAGGGCTTTTCCCGGCTGCCGGTCTACAAGGGCACGCTGGATCATCCTCAGGGCCTTGTGATGCTGAAGGATCTGGCGCTTCAGCACGGTTTTGGCGCGGGCGGGCGGTTCAGCCTGAAGCGTCTGCTGCGCCCGATCCTATACGCGCCGCCGTCGATGCCGCTGCATGTACTGTTGCAGAAGATGCAGAAAGAACGTGTCCATATGGCGCTGGTCATTGATGAATATGGCGGCGTGGACGGTCTGGTCACCATCGAGGATCTGATCGAGACAGTGATCGGCGAGATCGAGGACGAGCATGACGAGGCCGAAGGCATGCTCTGGAAGCAGGAAAAGCCCGGCGTCTGGCTGATGCAATCCACCGCACCAATGGATGAGGTGGAGGCCGAGATCGGCATGGGTCTGCGCACCGGCGAGGACGATGGCGAGATCGACACGCTGGGTGGTCTGGTCTTTCTGCGCACCGGCCGGGTTCCGGCAAGGGGCGAAATCGTGACCCACGAGACCGGCGTTCAGTTCGAGGTGGTCGATGCCGACCCGCGCCGCATCAAGCGGCTGCGGCTGCGGCTGCCCGAGATCCCGGCTCCGGCCGACGGGGGCTGATGGGGGTGCGGGGCTGGCGTGACCTTGCCCCCGCCTTCGGGCTGGGGGTACTGGCGGCCTCTGGTCAGGCGCCGCTGGGAGCATGGTATCTGGCAGTGCCCGCTTTCGCCGGGATCGTCTGGCAGGTGACAGCCGGGCGCCCGGCGGCAAGGGGCTGGGCGGCGGGCACCGGCTATTTTGCCGCAGCACTCAGCTGGATCGTGCAGCCCTTCTTTGTGGAACCGGAAACCTATGGCTGGATGGCGCCCTTCGCGCTGGTGCTGATGGCCGGGGGGCTGGCGCTGTTCTGGGGCGCGGCCGCGGGGCTTGCTGCCCGACTGGTGCGCACCACCGCGCGGCAGGCTCTGGCCTTCGCGCTTTGCCTTTCCGGGGCCGAGGCCCTGCGCGGCGTGGTTTTCACCGGCTTCCCTTGGGCGCAGCCGGGTCATATCTGGATCGACACGCCGGTGGCGCAGCTTGCAGCGCTGACCGGGGCCGATGGCCTGACACTGCTGACGCTGGTTCTGGCGGCTTTGCCGGTGATGGCGCGGGGCAGGGGCACGCTGGCCGCCGCCCTGCTGCTGGCTATGGTCTGGGGCGGCGGAGTCTGGCAACTGGCGCAGCCCGATCCGGCGGCGCCGGGCCTGACCTTCCGGCTGGTACAGCCCGCGGCCGAACAAAGCCTGAAATGGGATCCGGCCCAGGCCGAGCGGCTGTACCGGCTTCAGACCGGCTATACGGCGGCCGAGCCCCGCCCAGATCTGGTGATCTGGCCAGAAACCGCGCTGCCCTATCTTTATACGCCCGGCGGTGATGCGGCGCTGGGCGTGGCCGAGGCTGCGCGCGGCGTGCCGGTCGCGCTCGGGGTGCAGCGGGTGGAGGGTGCCGCCGCCTATAACAGCCTCGCCGTACTGGGCCCCGATGGCTACCAGACCGCGATTTATGACAAGGCGCATCTGGTGCCTTTTGGCGAATATCTGCCCTTCGGCGATCTGGCATGGCGGCTGTTCGGCATTTCTGCCTTCGCCGCGCGGCAGGGTTATGGCTATGCCGCCGGGCCAGGGCCGCGCGTGCTTGACCTTGGGCCACTGGGCAAGGCGATGCCGCTGATCTGCTATGAGGCGGTCTTCCCCGAAGAGGTGAATGCCGCCCCGGAACGGCCGGGCTGGCTGTTGCAGATCACCAATGACGCCTGGTTCGGCACGCTGACCGGCCCGTTCCAGCATGCCGCGCAAGCCCGGCTGCGCGCGGTGGAACAGGGCCTGCCGCTGGTGCGTGTGGCCAATACCGGCGTGACACAGATGGTGGATGCGCGGGGCCGCGTCACCGCCGAACTGTCGTTCGGCAGGCCGGGCTATCTGGATGCGGCGCTGCCTGGCGCCCTGCCGCCGACCCCCTACAGCCGCTACGGAATGATGCCGTTCCTGCTGTTGCTGGGGGGACTCGCCCTGACCCTCGCAAGACGCCGTGCACACCCTTCTGCTTGACTGTGGGCCGGGCGAGGCATAACCCCGGGGCATCGAACCGTCACAACGGCTTCCTGGCGTGGCGGGGATACATCAACGGAGCACGTCCCCATGAGCAGACTTGATTATGTTTTCACCTCGGAATCGGTTTCCGAGGGGCACCCCGACAAGGTGTGCGACCGGATTTCCGATGCGGTTCTCGATGCTTTCCTGACCGAAGAACCGAATGCCCGCGTGGCCTGCGAAACCTTCGCCACCACAAATCGCGTCGTCGTGGGGGGCGAGGTTGGCCTGTCCGACCGCAAGAAGCTGAAAGACATGCTGGAAGGGGTCGAGCAGATCGTCCGCGACTGCGTGAAGGACATCGGCTACGAACAGGATGAGTTCCACTGGGCGACGCTGAAGGTGAAGAACCACCTGCACAAGCAGTCGGCCCATATCGCGCAGGGTGTGGACCGCGACGGTGCGGGCGACCAGGGCATCATGTTCGGCTATGCCTGCCGCGAGACGCCGGAACTGATGCCGGCGCCGATCCAGTATTCGCATGCCATCCTGCGCCGACTGGCCGAGGTGCGCAAATCCGGTCAGGAACCGACGCTGCGCCCCGATGCCAAATCGCAGCTTTCACTGCGCTATGAGGGCGGCAAGCCGGTCGAAGTGACCTCGATCGTGCTGTCGACCCAGCATGAAAGCGAAAGCCAGAGCTCGGATGACATCCGCGCCATCGTGGAACCCTATATCCGCGAAGTGCTGCCCTCGGGCTGGATCACCGGGAAGACCGAATGGTGGGTCAATCCGACCGGCACATTCGTGATCGGTGGGCCGGATGGCGACGCGGGCCTGACCGGGCGCAAGATCATCGTTGACACCTACGGTGGCGCAGCCCCGCATGGCGGCGGCGCTTTCTCGGGGAAAGACCCGACCAAGGTGGACCGTTCGGCGGCCTATGCCGCCCGCTATCTGGCGAAGAACGTGGTGGCCGCAGGCCTCGCCGACCGCTGCACGCTTCAGGTCAGCTATGCGATCGGCGTCGCGAAGCCGCTGTCGATCTATGTCGACACCCATGGCACTGGACAGGTCGACGAGGCGCTGATCGAGAAAGCCGTGGCCGAAGTGATGGATCTTACCCCGCGCGGCATCCGCGAGCACCTGCAGCTCAACCGCCCGATCTACGCCCGGACATCGGCCTACGGCCATTTCGGTCGTGCACCGGAAGCCGATGGCGGCTTCAGCTGGGAAAAGACCGATCTCATCGAAGCGCTGAAAAAAGCGGTCTGAGCTGCCCCGGGACAGGGGGCCTTTGCCGGGGGGATCGACCCCCCGTCAAAGGCGCTGCCGCGAGATATCGGGGCCTGGTCGCATTGACCGGGCCTTTGCATGCGCCCGGAGAGCGAAAAGTGAGTATTTTTGCAAGAAGCAAATATGCCCTGCTTCTTGAACAAATACTCCCGCCGGAGGCAGGGACGCGGTCCCCGGCGCAGCCGGGGGCCGGGATGAACGGCTTGCGCCGCAGGCGCGCTATATAAATAGCCTCATTCGCCGCGTGGGAAGCGTTTGCTTTCTTCCAGCACGTTCAGATCCATATGGTTGCGCATATAGCGTTCTGAGGCGGCGCGCAGCGGCTGGTAGTCCCAGGGGAAATAGCTTCCGTTGCGGAGGGCCTCATAAACCACCCAGCGGCGGGCCTGGCTTTCACGGACCTCGGCATCGTAGCGGTCCAGATCCCAGCGGGCCTCCGCCATGGCGCGGAAATGGGCGAGGGTTTCGGCATGGGCGGGCTCTTGCGCGAGGTTTGTGCGTTCCTCGACATCCGTGTCCAGATCGAACAGCATTTCCGGGTCCGCCAGACAGTGCACATATTTCCAGCGGCCTTCGCGCAGGGCGACCAGAGGGGTGATGCTGCCTTCGGCGGCATATTCCATCGCAACAGGGCTGGTGCGGTCGAAGCCTTTCGCCAGCGGCACGAGGCTTTCGCCGTCGGTCCAGGGCATGACTTCGTCCATCGAGATGCCTGCCAGATCGCAGAGTGTGGGGGTCACGTCGATGGTGCAGACCGGGGTTTCCACCCGGCCGGGCTCCAGCCCCGGGGCGGCGATCATGAGCGGCACGCGGGCAGAGCCTTCGAAGAAGTTCATCTTGAACCACAGCCCGCGACGGCCCAGCATCTCGCCGTGATCCGAGACGAAGACGATGATCGCCTCTTGCCGCGTCGCCTCCAGCGCCGCGAGAATTTCGCCGATCTTGTCATCGACGTAAGAGATATTGGCGAAGTAGCCCTGTCGGGCGCAGCGGATATGGTCGGGTGTCACCTCCAGCCCGCGCCAGTCGCAGGCATCCATCAGGCGCTGTGAATGGGGGTCCATGTCCTCGTAAGGGATCGCCTCGGGCGGATCGAGGTGCTGGCAGTCGTTATAGAGATCCCAGTATTTGCGGCGCGCGACGAAAGGATCATGCGGGTGGGTGAAGCTCGCGCACAGCGCCCAGGGGCGGGCATCCTGGCCACGCGAGAGGTCGTAAAGCTTCTGCACCGCCTGGAAACACACGTCGTCGTCATATTCCAGCTGGTTGGTGATCTCGGCCACGCCTGCCCCGGTGACCGAGCCGAGATTGTGATACCACCAGTCGATCCGCTCGCCCGGTTTGCGGTAATCCGGGGTCCAGCCGAAATCGGCGGGGTAGATGTCGGTCGTCAGGCGTTGCTCGAATCCGTGGAGTTGATCGGGGCCGACGAAATGCATCTTGCCGGAAAGGGCTGTCTGGTATCCGGCGCGGCGCAGGTGATGGGCGAAGGTCGGGATATCCGAGGTGAATTCGGCCGCATTGTCGTAAACCCGCGTCCGGCGCGGCAGTTGCCCGGACATGAAGCTGGCGCGGGCCGGAGCGCAGAGCGGTGAGGCGGTATAGGCATTGGCGAAGCGGACCGAGCGTTCGGCCAGCCGTTTCAGATTGGGCGCATGCAGCCAGTCTGCCGGACCATCCGGGAACAGCGTTCCGGTCAGCTGATCGACCATCAGGATGAGAATATTGGGCCTGTCCGCCATGATCTGCGCCTTTCGCTTCGAATGGTATTGAAGCACCATATGCTGATCACAGGAAAGACGGGGTTTTTCGATGAATCGCATAGATCTGATTTATGCAGCTTGATCCGGCGGCGCTGCGGGTCGTCGAGGCGGTGGCGCGTTTCGGGTCTTTGACACGGGCAGGGGGCGCGCTGGGGCTCAGCCAGCCGGCGATCAGCTATCAGTTGCGCCGGGCCGAGGATTATCTGGGTGTTGCGCTGTTCACGCGGGGGCGGGGGGGCTGTCTGCCCACCCCGGCGGGGGAGATTCTGCTGCGGGCGCTGCTGCCCGCACTGGCGCAGATTGACGCGGCTTTGGCGGAGGTGACACGGCTGGCGCGGGCGCCCGCGCTGCGCATTCTCACCGATTTCGGTTTTGCAGGGCTGTGGCTGATGCCTCGTCTGGCGCGGTTTCGCAGCCTGCATCCGGGGATTGAGGTGCAGATCACCGCTTCGCAGGAAAACCGCGCGCCGCAGGCAGGGGAGGTGGCGATCCGCTTTGCCCGGGTTGAGGATCTGGCGGAAGGCGCGTGGCTGCTGATGCCGGAGAGGGTGGTGCCGGTCTGCGCGCCGGGGTTTCTGGAAGCGCAGGGGGCACCGGATACGCCCGCTCAGTTGGCGCAGGCGGTGCTGCTGCATCTGGATGCCCCGCCGGAGGCGCGCTGGTTCACCTGGGCGGGCTGGTTTTCCGGGCACGGCATCGCCCGGCCCCGCCGCAGCGGCGAGTTGGGAATGAATACCTATGATTTCGTGGTGCAGGCCGCGCTGGCGGGGCAGGGGGTGGCGCTGGGCTGGCTGCCGCTGATCGCGCCGCATCTGGCATCCGGTGCGCTGGTGCCACTTGGGCCCGAGATCCTGCGGGCAGAGAGCGGCTATTGGGTGGAAACGCGCGGGGCTGCGACGGCGGCGCAGGCCGCTTTGGCGGATTGGTTGCGTTCAGAAGCAAGGCATGGTTCATAAGCGACAAAATAATGTCGAATTTCGGCGTGACGTGGCGGGCGGGCAGGCTCAGCCTGCCGCGATACCCACCAGGCCCCGGAGTTGCCATGACTGCGCTCACCACCGTTTCCGATTTTCCGCACAGGTTGATCGACGATCCTGATGTCGGGATTGTCATGCCCGATGGCATCCGGCTTTCGGCGCGCATCTGGCGGCCCGAGGGTTCGGATGCGCAGCCGGTTCCTGCGGTGCTGGAATATATCCCCTATCGCAAGCGCGACGGTACGTTGCCGCGGGACGAGTTGATGCACCCCTATGTTGCAGGCCATGGCTATGCGAGCGTGCGGGTCGACATGCGCGGCAATGGCGACAGCGAAGGGCTGATGACCGACGAATACACGCAGCAGGAAATGGATGATGCGCTTGCCGTCATCGCCTGGCTGGCGGAACAGCCATGGTGCAGCGGTGCGGTCGGGATGATGGGCAAAAGCTGGGGTGGGTTCAATTGCCTGCAAACCGCTTTTCTGCGGCCGCCCGCGCTGAAAGCGGTGATTTCGGTCTGCTCCACCACCGACCGTTTTGCAGATGACGTGCATTTCAAGGGTGGTTGCATGCTGGGTGAAAATCCGGGCTGGGGGGCGGTGATGTTGTCTTTCAGCTCACGCCCTGCCGATCCGGCGCTGCGACCCGACTGGCGGGCGGACTGGTTGCGGCGGCTGGAGGCCGAGCCCTACCTCGCCCCACGCTGGGCCAGCCACCAAAGCCGCGATGCCTATTGGCGGCACGGCTCGGTCTGCGAGGATTGGGCTGCCATTCAGGTGCCGGTGCTGAGTGTCGGCGGCTGGGCCGACAATTACATGAACACCGTCGGGCATCTGATGGGCAAGCAGCAGTCGGTGGTGCAGGGGCTGATGGGTCCGTGGGTCCATCAATACCCGCATACCGCCGTGCCGGGGCCACAGATCGGTTTCCTGCAAGTCGCGATTCGCTGGTGGGATCGCTGGCTGAAGGGAATTGAAAACGGGGCGGAGACCGATCCGGCTTATCGGGCCTATATGCTGCATTCCGAGCCGCCGTCGGCCGCGCCCGCCTTTCGCAAAGGCCACTGGGTGACGGAAACCGCATGGCCCAGCCCGCGTGTCACGCCCGAGGTCTGGCCGCTGGCGCCGGGGCGTCTGGGCGGGCAGGGCGCGCCGCTGGAGATGGCGGTGAACACGCCGCAGCATCTGGGGCTGCACACCGGCGAATATTTTCCGATGGGGCTGAATGCCGAAATGCCGGGTGACCAGCGCGAGGATGACGCAATGTCGGTCTGTTTTGACAGCGCACCACTGGCCGGAGGGATGGATCTTCTGGGCCGCGCGGTGCTGCGGCTGCGGCTGACCAGCGACAAGCCCTTCGCCCAGATATTCGCGCGACTGTGCGATGTGGCGCCCGACGGCAGTTCGGTCCGCATCTGCCACGGCATGCTGAACCTGCGGCACCGGGACAGCATGGAAAACCCGACGCCGGTGCCGGTGGGCACCCCCTTCGACATCGAACTGGCGCTGGACGAGATGGGCTACCGGCTTGCCCCCGGCCACCGGCTGCGGCTGGCGCTGTCGACGACCTACTGGCCTTTCGCCTGGCCCTCGGCCGAGGCGGCGACACTGACCCTGCAGGAGGGCAGCCTTGAACTGCCGCGTCATTCCGGCAGCACCGGCGACGAATGGACGCCGCCCGCACCAGAAGCCGCACCGGCATGGCGCCACCGGGTGCTGCGCAAAGGGGCGGCGGCCCGCCGGATCGAGCGCAACCTGATTTCCGGCGAGGTCTCGCTGGTGATCGAGGAAGACGGAGGCGACGCCGAAAATCTGGATCACGGGCTGGTCAGTGGCGACACGATGCGCGAGGTCTGGACCATCCGTCCCGACGATCCGCTGTCGGCGCGCGTGACGATCACCTATGAACAGCGCCTTTCGCGGGGAAACTGGTCGGTCCGCACGCTTGCCGAGACGAATCTGACCTCGGAAAGCGGCCATCTGGCGTTCACCGCCAGGTTGCAGGCCTGGGAGGGGGAGACTCCGGTCTTCGACCGCGATTTCCGCGAATTTGTCAAACGCGACCACCTCTGATACAAAACCGACAGGTTTTCAGGTCAGAAAACAATTTACGCCGGGCCGCCTTGTGCATCATGCTCGGGAAAACACAACAAGACTGTCAGGGAGTCCTACATGAAAGACGATCTCGCCAAGCTGATCGAGCTTATCGATAACGGCGGGCTGAACCGCCGTGCCTTCCTCGGGCGCACCGCGGCCTTCGGCTTGACCGCCGCGCTTGGCACCTCGCTGCTGCCGGGTGCGGCGCGTGCGGACGAGCCCAAGAAGGGCGGCGTCCTGAAACTGGGTCTGGGCGGCGGTGAAAGCACCGATGCGATTGATCCGGGCCTGGCTGACGGGCCGGTTGCGTTCAACGTGAACCGTCAGTGGGGGGACACGATCGTCAATGTCGCGCCGGATATGACGATTGAACCGAGTCTGGCCGAAGCCTTTGAAAGCAACGAGGATTCGACGGTCTGGACCTTCCGGATCCGCAAGGGTGTGAAGTTCCACGACGGCAGCGAGATGACGCCGGAGGATGTGGCGGCCACCTTCAGGCGCCATTCCGACCAGAACGCCAAATCCGGGGCCTATGGCATCATGCAGGGCATTTCCGACATCAAGGTCGACGGTGACAATGTCGTGCTGACCATGGCCTCGGGCAATGCCGACCTTCCCTATCTGCTGGCCGATTATCACCTTGTGGTGCAGCCCGGCGGTGGTGTGGAAGACCCGAACAAAGGCATTGGCACCGGCCCCTACAAGATTGCCTCGGCCGAACCGGGTGTCCGCTATGTCTTTGAAAAGAATGCGGATGACTGGGATACGACCCGCGGTCATTATGACAGCATCGAATTCCTCATCATTAACGACACCACTGCCCGCACGGCTGCGCTGCAATCGGGGCAGGTGCATATGATCAACCGGGTCGATCCAAAGGTGGCGAAGCTTCTGTCGCGGGCACCGGGGGTGGTGGTCACCAATGCCTCGGGCCGTGGGCATTATGTGTTCATCATGCACTGCAACACCGCGCCGTTCGACAACAACGACCTGCGTCTGGCGCTGAAATACGCGATCAACCGGCAGGAGATGGTCGACAAGATCCTTGACGGCTACGGTTCGGTCGGCAACGACATCCCGATCAACAAATCCTATCCGCTGTTTGATGAAAGCCTGCCGCAGCGCGAGTTTTCCATCGAGAAGGCGGCAGAGCACTACAAGGCTTCCGGCCATGACGGCAGCCCGATCGAACTGATCGTGGCCGACGGCGCCTTCCCCGGTGCGGTGGATGCAGCGGCGCTGTTCCAGGCGACGGCGAAACAGGCTGGCATTCCGCTGGAAATCAAGCGTGTGCCGGATGACGGCTACTGGTCGGATGTGTGGAACGTCAAACCCTTCTGCGCAAGCTATTGGGGCGGTCGCCCGGTGCAGGATCAGATGTATTCCACGGCTTACCTCTCGACCGCTGACTGGAACGACACCAAGTTCTTCAACAAGGAGTTCGACGAACTGGTGCTGGCAGGCCGCGCCGAAACCGACCCGGAAAAGCGCAAGGAAATCTACAGCAAATGCGCCCATATCCTGTGGGAGCAGGGCGGCGTGATTTGCCCGATGTTCAACGATTTCGTCGACGCGCACAGCGAAACGGTTGCCGGCTGGATCGAGGATTCCAACCTCGAACTGATGAACGGCTTCGCCACCGCCAAGACCTGGTTCGCGTAACCGATGGTCCATCCGGTGATCAAACTGGTTGCCCAGCGCATTGCGCTGGGCCTCCTGCTGCTGCTTGCAGCTTCGGTGCTGATTTTCGTGGGTACACAGATCCTGCCCGGTGACGTGGCGCAGTCGATCCTCGGCCAGTCCGCCACGCCCGAGACGCTGGCCAACCTGCGTCAGGAACTGGGGCTGAACGAGCCGGCGCTGACGCGCTATTTTTCGTGGCTCGGCGGGGTGTTGCACGGCGATCTTGGCAATGCGCTGACCAATGGCCAGCCCATCGCGCCCGCGCTTGGCAAACGTCTGCTGAACACGCTGTTCCTGGCCGCCTGCGCCGCTGTCATCGCGGTGCCCTTGGCCATCATTCTGGGTCTGGTGTCGGTACGCTATCGCAACCGCTGGCCCGACAAGCTGATCTCGGCGGTGACGCTCGCCACCATTTCGGTGCCGGAGTTCCTGCTGGGCTATATCGTGATCTTCTTCCTTGCGGTGCAATACCGGCTGCTGCCTTCGCTTTCGACGGTCTATGACGGCATGGGCTTTGGCGACCGGCTTTACGCCATTGGCCTGCCGGTCATCGTTCTGGTGCTGGCGGTGCTGGGCCACATGATGCGGATGACCCGCGCCGCCATCCTGAACGTGATGCAATCGGCCTATATCGAGACGGCAGAGCTGAAGGGCCTGCGTCCCTTCGCCATCATCGCGCGCCATGCCTTCCCCAATGCCATCGCGCCGGTGGTCAACGTGGTGATGATCAACCTTGCCTATCTGGTGGTGGGTGTCGTGGTGGTCGAGGTGGTCTTCGTCTATCCCGGTATGGGGCAATATCTGGTCGATCACGTTTCCAAGCGTGATGTGCCGGTCGTGCAGGCCTGCGGGCTTGTCTTCGCCGGGGTCTATATCGGGCTGAACCTGATTGCCGACCTCGTTTCCATTCTTGCAAATCCGCGACTGAGGCACCCGAAATGACGCGACTGCCCCTGGCCGCGCTGATCGGCCTCGTCTTCACCGGCGCCTACTTCGCCGCCGCACTGCTCGCCCCCTGGATTGCCCCTTACGGCATGGCCGAAATCGTCGGCGACAGTTGGGAGCCTTCGTCCAGCCAGTTCTGGCTGGGCACAGATTCCATCGGGCGCGATCTCTTGTCCCGCATGATCTGGGGCGGGCGCACCACCATCTTCATCGCGACCTGCGCGACACTGCTGTCTTTCGGGCTGGGCTCGATCCTCGGCTTCTTTGCCGCGGTCAAGGGCGGCTGGGTCGATCAGGTGCTGTCGCGCCTCGTTGATCTGATGATGTCCATTCCATCGCTGATTTCGGCGCTGGTGGTGCTGTCGGTCATGCCGGTCACCATCCCGGTGCTGATCCTCGTCATGGGGATTCTCGACAGCACGCGGGTGTTCCGTCTGTCCCGCGCTGTCGCTGTCGACATCGCCGTGATGGATTACGTCGAGGCCGCGCGGCTGCGGGGCGAGAAACAGGGCTGGATCATCTTCCGGGAAATCCTGCCCAATGCGCTGTCGCCGCTGGTCGCCGAGATGGGGCTGCGCTTCATCTTCGCTGTGCTGTTCATCTCGACCCTCTCGTTCCTCGGCCTTGGTGTGCAACCGCCAATGGCGGATTGGGGCGGCATCGTGAAGGAAAACAAGGAGGGCATCGTTTACGGCATCCCCGCTGCGCTGATCCCGGCCTTTGCCATCGCGACGCTGGCGATTTCGGTGAACCTCGTGGCCGACTGGGTGCTGAACCGCACCTCCAGCCTGAAAGGAGGCCGCGGTGCCTGAGACGCTTCTTGACGTGCGCGGCCTCGTGATCGAGGCGACGAGCTATCCGCCGGGCGAGCCGCCCAAGGATGTGACGCTGGTGCATGGCGTGTCCTTCACGCTGGAAAAGGGCAAGGTGCTGGGCCTGATCGGCGAAAGCGGCGCGGGCAAATCCACCATCGGGCTGTCATCCATGGCTTATGGCCGGGGCGGCGTCCGCATCACCGGGGGCGAGGTCTGGCTGAACGGCCGCGACATCCTCAAGGGCGGGGCGGGAGGGCTGCGCGCCCTGCGCGGCAAAGAGGTGACCTATGTCGCCCAATCCGCCGCCGCCGCCTTCAACCCGGCAAAACCGCTGATGGAACAGGTGATCGAGACGACGCTGGCGCGCGGCATGATGGGCCGGGCCGAGGCCGAGGCCCGCGCGGTCGATCTGTTCCGCCAGCTTGGCCTGCCCAACCCCGAAACCATCGGCAAGCGCTTCCCTCACCAGGTGTCCGGCGGACAGTTGCAGCGGGTGATGACGGCGATGGCGCTTTGCCCGAAGCCGGATCTGGTGATCTTCGACGAACCGACCACCGCGCTGGATGTCACGACCCAGATCGACGTGCTGGCGGCGATCAAGCGGGCGATCCACGAAACCGGGGTGGGGGCGCTTTATATCACCCATGATCTTGCAGTGGTGGCGCAGGTCTCTGATCACATCATGGTGCTGCGCCACGGCAAAACCGTGGAATATGGCACCTGCCAGCAGATCATCGAGGCCCCGCAAGAGGACTATACCCGCGCTCTGGTCTCGGTCCGTTCCATCGACCATGCCGAGAAGAACTCCGATGTCGCGCCGGTGCTCAGCGTCCAGAACGTCACTGCGCGCTACAAGGGCACGCATTTCGATGTGCTGAAGAACGTGACCGTCGATTTGCCGCCGGGGCAGACGCTGGCCATTGTTGGCGAAAGCGGCTCCGGTAAGTCGACTCTCGCGCGAGTGATCACCGGGCTTCTGCCCGCTGCGCAGGGGCGCATCACCTTTGGTGGGCGCGATCTGTCGCCCGATCTGGCGGGCCGCTCGCGCAATGATCTGCGCGAATTGCAGATGATTTACCAGATGGCCGATGTGGCGATGAACCCGCGCCAGACGGTGGAAACCATCATCGGCCGCCCGCTGGAGTTCTATTTCGGCCTGCGTGGGGCCGAGAAACGCAAGCGCGTGCAGGAACTTCTGGACCAGATCGAGATGGGCAAGGGCTTTGCCGACCGCTACCCGGCCGAGCTATCCGGTGGCCAGAAACAGCGCGTCTGCATCGCCCGCGCGCTGGCTGCAAAGCCGAAGCTGATCATCTGCGACGAGGTGACTTCGGCGCTCGACCCGCTGGTGGCCGATGGCATTCTGAAACTCCTGCTGGAGCTTCAGGCGCAGGAGGGCGTCGCTTACCTGTTCATCACCCATGACCTTGCGACCGTTCGCGCCATCGCCGACCGTATCGCGGTGATGTTCAAGGGCAAGGTGCAACGCTACGGGCCGAAATCCGACGTGCTGGCACCGCCTTTCGATGATTACACCGACCTCCTGCTGTCTTCGGTGCCGGAAATGAAGCTCGGCTGGCTGGAACAGGTGCTCGACCATCGCAAGATGGAAGGCGCAGGCAACTGAACAGACGGGGCAGGGCGTGGCCTTGCCCATTCATCCTGGCCCAAATATCCCCGCCGGAGGCATCCGTCCGCACCATAGGGCGGCCCCGCCGGGTTGGAGCGACCTGATGCCCAAGCTGCTTCTCATCCTCATCGACGGTGTGCCCTATGCCAACTGGCGCAGGCTGTTCGGCAATCTGGAAGGCTGGGTCGCGCAAGGTGATGCGCGGGTGTGGAAGATGCGCTCGGTCCTGCCGTCGACCTCGGCCACCTGTTATGCCTCGATCCACACCGGCCTGCCGCCGCAAATCACCCGCGTCTGGGGGAACGAGGCGGTTCGGCGGCTCGACCATCCCGACATCTTTTCCGAATCGCATCGCGCCGGGCTGAAAACCGGGGCCGTGGCGCACAGCTTCTGGTCGGAATTCTTCAACCGCGCGCCCTTCGATTCCGTGCGCGATGTGGAATATGATGAACCCGATGGCCCGATCAGCCATGGCCGCTTCCACACGATGTATGGCTACAACCTGATCAACCAGACCACGCCCGCCGACCACGATCTTTTCGCCACGCTGACCCGGCTGTGTGAACGCCATGGCATCGACTACGGCATGCTGCACACCTGCACGCTTGACAGCATGGGCCATCGCTTCGGCCATGCCTGCCACGAGATGGACCACGCCTGTTATGCGCTGGATGCGCAGCTTGCGCCCTTCCTGCAACGCTGGCTGGATGCGGGGTATGAGGTCATTGTGACCGCCGATCACGGGCAGGACATGCGGGGCCATCACGGTGGCGCGGCGGATGAACAGCGCGACTTCGCGCTTTATTATTTCGGCGCGGCCGAAGGGCCTGCACCGGATGTGCTGCTGGATCAGCTTTCGCTGGCGCCGACGATCCTGAGCCGACTGGGGGTTCCGGTGCCGGACAGCATGACCGGGCCGGTATTCCTGCGTTAAGCCAGCGCTTTGAGACGTCCCAGAATCCGGTCGAAAGCCGCGCGTGCACGCGGCACACTATGGCGTGCGCGCAGCCAGCCATGCACCAGCCCTTCATCCAGCAGGGCCTCGGCTTGACCACCTGCGGCGCGCACCTTCGCGGCATAGGTGAACGGGTCATCGGCCAGCGGATCGCATTCGGCGGCGAAGGCAACCACCGGCGGCAGGCCGCTGAAGTCGGTATCACGCAGGGCCGAGGCGGTTGGGTCGGCTTCCGGCGCGGGGCCGCCGTGTCGGATCTTTTCGTAATATTCCGTATCCGCCAGCGTCAGCATCGGAGCCTCCGCATGGGTCTGGTAGCTGCCGGTCGTCCGGTCGCCGCCAAGGCCCGGATAGATCAGCAGCATCCCATTCAGAGCCAGTTCCCCGCGCAGAGCGTGTGCGACGGAGGCCGCCAGTGCGCCCCCGGCCGAATCACCCGCCAGGATCAGCGCCCCGCCATAATCCGCGGCCGTCGCCCGCGTGGCGGCGAGGCAATCGTCAAAGGCCGCCGGATGTACATGTTCCGGGCTCAGCCGGTAATCGGCGCTGACCACGCGGAAGCCGGTGGCAAACGCCATTTCGGCACAAACGTCATCGTGACTGTCGAGTCCGCCGACGACGAACCCGCCGCCGTGGAAATACATCATGGTCTGTCGCGCGCCTTTCGGCGTGTAGATCCGGCAGGGCACACCACCCATGGAGTGGTCTTCGACCCCCAGCCCCTCGGGGCGGGGCTGGCGAAAGGCGGCGCACATCCGGTCATAGACCTCGCGCTGGCCTGCGATGGTCAGGCCAACCGCATCCGGCGGATACCAGCGCTCGGTTTCCCGGATGAAGGCCCAGGTGGGGCCGTCGATAAGCTTCTGGTAATCGCTCTGTGACATGATGATTCCCTGCCCCCTTGTTCAGGGGCATCAAAGCAGAGCGACTGCGGCCCCGCCAGAGGTGCCCCGCAGCGGGGAGGACAGAACATCCTTTCCCCTCAAATCCGCCATATTCCACCTGTAGCAACAGGAGGACCGCAGCTCAGCCCGTGAGGACCGCCATGCAGATGTTCCGACCGATGGAAGAAGATGCCGCCCTTGTCGGGTGGGGGGTCCGTGTGTTGTTGCTGGCAGATCCGATGTCAAACCGCACCGAAGAGATCATGCGCCGCGTGGCGGGGTTCGGCGGTCTGGTGGAGGAACAGCACGAACTGTTTGCCGCAATGTCGGCGCTGCTGGACGATCCTGCCGGATACGGCATGCTGATGATGGATTGCGATGTCTTCGGCGGGCTGGAGGCGGGGCGGCGGGCCTTGTCGCTGCTGCGGGGCAGCGGTCTGCGTATTCCGGCGATCCTGCTGTCTTCCGAGGTCAAGGGCGGGCAGACCTTCCCCGAAGACCGGATGGAGCCGATCCTGCTGCGCGCGCCGGTTTCGGCGGTATCGCTTCGGGTTGGTTTTGAACATGCGCTGCGCGAGAGGCTGGTGTGGCGCGCGGCCTGAGCCTTGTGCAGACCCGACATGCCAGGCGCGCCTTCGGGCGCGCTTTTGCTTTGTGGCCTATGTCACAGCTTATGCGATAACGCTGCGACGCGGCGGACATAAAATTACAACATGTACTTTATTGTTGTTGCAAAGTTGCGTGGCGAATGTATTTCTGTGCCCAGACCCGCGCCGATTCTGCGGCGCGGCATCATTCTGGCAGGGGGCCCCGATGGCACTGGATACGCAATCCGCGATCGCCGCTTATGACGCGCCGAAAAAAGATCTGTATGAGATTGGTGAAATGCCGCCGCTCGGCCATGTGCCGAAAAATATGTATGCCTGGGCTATCCGCCGCGAGCGTCATGGCGAGCCTGAGCAGGCGATGCAGCTTGAGGTCGTGCCGACCTGGGAACTGGACAGCCACGAAGTGCTGGTTCTGGTGATGGCAGCCGGGGTGAACTACAACGGCGTCTGGGCCGGTCTCGGCGTGCCGATCTCGCCCTTCGACGGTCACAAGCAGCCCTATCACATTGCCGGTTCCGATGCCTCGGGTATCGTCTGGGCGGTGGGCGACCGTGTGACCCGCTGGAAAGTGGGTGATGAGGTGGTGATCCACTGCAATCAGGATGATGGCGACGACGAGGAGTGCAACGGCGGCGACCCGATGTTCTCGCCCACCCAGCGGATCTGGGGCTACGAGACGCATGACGGTTCCTTCGCGCAGTTCACCCGCGTGCAGGCGCAGCAGCTTATGCCGCGTCCGAAGCACCTGACCTGGGAAGAATCGGCCTGCTACACGCTGACCCTGGCCACCGCTTACCGGATGCTGTTCGGCCATCACCCGCACGAGCTGAAACCCGGCCAGAATGTGCTGGTCTGGGGCGCCTCGGGCGGTCTGGGGTCTTACGCGATCCAGCTGGCCAATGCGGCGGGTGCCAATGCGATCGGCGTCATCTCGGACGAGGACAAGCGCGATTTCGTCATGGGCCTTGGCGCCAAAGGCGTGATCAATCGCAAGGATTTCAAATGCTGGGGGCAGCTGCCCACGGTGAACAGCCCCGAATATAACGAATGGCTGAAAGAGGCCCGGAAGTTCGGCAAGGCGATCTGGGATATCACCGGCAAGGGTGTGAGCGTCGACATGGTGTTTGAACATCCGGGCGAAAGCACCTTCCCGGTGTCGACGCTGGTGGTGAAGAAGGGCGGCATGGTGGTGATCTGTGCCGGCACCTCGGGTTTCAACTGCACCTTCGACGTGCGCTACATGTGGATGCACCAGAAGCGCCTGCAAGGCAGCCACTTCGCCCATCTGAAACAGGCCGCCGCCGCCAACCGTCTGATGTGCGAACGCCGTCTGGACCCCTGCATGTCCGAGGTCTTCCCCTGGGCCGAGATCCCCAAGGCGCATACGCTGATGTTGCGCAACCAGCACAAGCCGGGCAACATGGCCGTGCTGGTGCAGGCGCCGCGCACCGGCCTGCGCACCTTCGAGGACACGCTGGAAGCCAGCCGCGACCGCTGAGCCCTCTGCCGATACACGACGCAAACGCCGCCCCACCGGGCGGCGTTTCGCTTTGGAAAATCGGCAGATGGTGACAATCTGTTGACCACTCCGGCGATAGTGTCACGTTGAGTTGCGGGACTGTGCGCGATTCATTGACGATTACGGGACGGGGGCTTCATGCGCGACGAGTGGATTTTCGATGTCCTGACAGATCTGCATAACTTCGCGCTGACCAATGGCCTGCCTGCCTTCGCGGCACAGATCCATACGGCGCTGCGCGTGGCCGAGGCCGAGATTTCAGCGATGACCGATGGCGGCGCGGATCTGCGGGGGCGGGGGCCAGCTTCTGGCGGGCGGCCGAACTGAGGCCCTCTCGCCATTGCGGCGCGGCTGGTCTATGGTCCGCCGCATGACGAACCCAGCCTTGCCGTTTTCCGAAGATCAGGCCGAAGCCTGGGACCGTGTGGCCGAACGCCTGCGTGGCATGGGCATTGATCTGGCGGAGGGTGTGCTGTCACCGCCGGTCGAGGGCAAGAACACCGTTCTGGCGGTGATCGGCAAGGCGGGTTCGGGCAAGACCATGCTGCTGGCCAGTCTTTACAAGGCCTTGCAGGCTGCCGGTGTCGATATCGTCTCGGGCGATTACGAGGGCAAGAAACGTAAGGACCGCCGCACGCTGGCGATTCTGGCGCCGACCAACAAGGCTGCTTCGGTGCTGCGCATGCGGGGCGTTCCGGCGACCACGATCCACCGCATCCTCTACACCCCGGTCTATGATCCGCAGTACGAACTGATCGCCGAATGGCTGGCCGGGAATGCAAAGCGCCCCGAAGTCGAGGGGCTGACCGAGCAGGCACTCGACCGGGCGAAGGCGTTCTACGATCAGGTCGCCTCGATCCCCGGTGCGCTGGCGGCGGCCGGGTTGCGCGGGTCCGATTTCATCAAGGGCTGGAAGCGACGGGAAGAGCCGCTGGACGTGGGCTTCATCGACGAAAGCTCGATGCTGGACGACCGGCAGTTCGATGACCTGCGCGAGATCTTTCCCTCGCTGGTGCTGTTCGGCGATCCGGCGCAGCTGGCCCCGGTGGGGCAAAGCGGCCAGATGGTGTTCGATACGCTGGGCGAGCACGCGAAGCTGATGCTCAGCCGCATTCACCGGCAGGCAGAGGGTAACCCGATCCTCGATCTGGCACATGCGTTGGCCGACCCCGATCTGCGGTTCGAGGAGTTCGAGCGCATGGTCGAAAAGGCCGCCCGCAGCGATGACCGTGTGGTCTGGGCGGAGCGTGTGGACAGCGAGATGATGGCGCGCAGCCCGGTGCTGGTCTGGCGCAACGCGACACGCATCCGGCTGATCAACGCTTTCCGCGCCGTGCATGGCGCACCAGAGGACGAACTGCTGCCGGGTGAACCCCTGATCTGCGACGGGATCGAACTGCCGCTGAAACACCGCAAAAAACGCATTGATCTGGAGGCACGTGGGCTGATCAAGGGGGCGCAGGTGATCTACCTTGGTCCCGGCACGCGGCAAGGCTTTGCCCGTCTGCATGTGATTGGCGCCGAGGAGCCGCAGCTTTCCGCCGCTTCGATCATCAAGATCGAAAAGCCGGACGAGGAAGAACCCTTCATCCCGCAGGCCGCCACCATGGGCGCGACCTTTCTGCATGGGGCGGCCGTGACCATCCACAAGGCGCAGGGCTCGCAATGGCCCGAGGTGCAGGTCTTTGCCCCCGACCTTTGGGCGGCGGCCCAGGCGGGGCGCACCGAGGCGGGGATTCCGTTGTGGAAACGGCTGGCCTATGTCGCGATCACCCGCGCCGAGAAACGCCTGCACTGGGTGGTGCGCAACCGGCTTGGACGCCCGCAGGCTCCGCTCGGAATCGACGACCTGCGCGGCCAGACGGCCGCGCCGCTCAGCCTCCGCCCGGAGGGCTGAGCGCAAATTTCCTGAGGAAGAAATTTGCAAAAGTCTTGCAAGACTTTTGCCCGTGCCCCGCGCTAGTCTCGCGCTGAAAGGAGCCTCCCATGACCTGCGTTTTCGTCCAGTTCCGTTGCACTCCCGGCCAGACCTACAGCGTCGCCACCGCCATCTACGACCGCGAGGTGGTGAGCGAGCTTTATTCGACCTCGGGGGAATATGACCTGATCGCAAAGGTTTACATCCCCGAGGGCGAGGATGTGGGCCATTATCTGTCAGAACGGCTGTTCGACATTCCGGGCATCGTCCGCACGCTGACCACGATGACGTTCAAGGCGTTCTGAGAAAGGGCTTTCCGCGGGCAGGGAGCCACCACGGGCGGCCCGCCCGTTCCGCGTTCAGGACGGCCGCCCCGGCTGGCCAGGCGGGGTCATCTCGGGCTGCACCGGCTCTTCGCTCATGTCCAGCGTTGCCCAGTCACGGTCAGTGCCGGTGGGCGGCAGATCGCCGGATTTCAGCTTCTCGGCCATATGGGCCTTGGCGATGAAATTCGCTGTAATCGGCGCGGTGAGAAACAGGAATAACGTGATCAGAAGCTCGTGCCAGCTCACTTCGTTACGCCAGACGATCGCATGCAGCATCGAGGCGATCAGCGCGCCGCCAACCCCCAGGGTAGAGGCTTTGGTCGGCGCATGAAGCCGGGTCATCAGGTCTGGCAGCTTGATCAGCCCATAGCTGCCGACCAGCGCGAAGACGCCCGAAATGACCAGAAGGGCCGCGACAAGGATTTCCGCAAACATCTGTCAGCCCCTCATTCGATGATGTCGCCGCGCAGGATGAACTTCGCATAGGCGACGGAGGAGACGAAGCCCGTCATCGCGAACAGCATCGCAGCTTCAAAGTAAGTGCCGGTACCGATGGCGATCCCGTAAATCACGATCAGCGCGATCATGTTCACGACCATTGTATCCAGTGCCAGCACGCGGTCGGGGATCGAGGGCGCGAAGATCACGCGCCACAGGCAGATCAGCACACCGATCCCATAGCAGGCGAAAGCGAAGGTGAGGGCGGCTGCGATCATTCGAAAATCCTCATCAACCGGGTCTCGTAACGAGATTTGATATCGTCGCGGATGGCATCGGCATCGGTGGCATCCAGACAATGCACCAGCAGCGACCGGCCATCCGCCGACATGTCGGCGGTGACGGTGCCGGGCGTCATCGTGATGGTCCCGGCCAGAACCGTAATCGCCTCGGGCGTGCGCAGGTCCAGCGGCACGGTCACCCACAGCGGATGGATCTGCGACTTCGGCTTGAACAGGACGATCAGCGCGACCGTGATGTTGGATTTTACGATGTCATACAGCACGATCAGCACGAATTCGGCGGCGGCGAGCCAGTTCTTCACCACCGGCCGGTCGGGCCAGAACGGCGCTGTCAGCCACGGGATGCAGATAGCCAGAATGGTGGCAAAGACCAGGCTGCCCCATTTGAAATCATTGACCAGCAGCAGCCATGTCAGGATCAGCAGCGCGGACAGGCCGGGATGTGGCAGGATCTTGCGCAGCATATCACTCCCCTCCCAGTTTATTGGCGGCGATATAGGCATCCGGCGTGTGCAGCATCAGCGCGGTCTCCTCCAGCCAGGCGGTCGCGGGACCGGCGGCAACGGTCCAGAGCGCCAGTGCTGCCAAGAGCCCGCCGGTTGCCACGAAAGCAAGCGGCTGCGCCGGATGGGCAGGCAGATCACCGGGGGTGGCCTGCGACTTCCAGAACAGGGTGGAGCCGGTGCGGCTCAGGCCGAGGATGACGAGGAAAGAACTGACAAGGATCGCGCCCCAGACCAGCGCCATATCCGGGCCACGGGTCGCATCAAGGATCAGCAGCTTGCCAAGGAAGCCCGAAAGCGGGGGCATCCCGGCGGTCGCAATCGCCGAAGCCATGAAGAACGAGGCGATGAGGCCGTTCTGGGGCAGGGGGGGCAACGCCTCAGTCAGTGAGCCGGTGCCGCGGCGGCTGACCACCAGATCCGCGATGAGGAACAGCGCGCCGCCCGCCAGCGTCGAATGCACGGCATAGTAAAGTGCCGCGGCCGTTGCCTCGGGGGTGAACTGCGCCACGGCAGTGAACAGTGTCCCCATCGAGGTGATGGCGGCAAAAGCAGCGACCCGGCCCAGATTGCGCGCGCCCATCACGCCGAAAGCGCCGACGAACAGGGTGATCAGGGCGGCTGGCAGCAACAGGTCGGCGAACAGCAGGCCGGTTGCGGGCAGGTCTTCAGGGAAGAACAGGGTATAGCAGCGGATCACCGCATAGGCGCCCACCTTGGTCATCACCGCAAACAGCGCGGCGACCGGGCCGGGCGCCTCGGCATAGGTGGCGGGCAGCCAGAAGTGCAATGGCACCAGCGCGCCCTTGATGGCGAAGACCATCAGCAGCATCACCCCGGCAGCGCGCATCAGCGCGAAATCCCCTTCCGGCAGATCGGGCAGCTTCACCGCAAGGTCGGCCATGTTCAGCGTGCCGGTCACCGAATAGATCGTGGCAAGGGCAAACAGGAACAGGGTGGAACCGAGCAGGTTATAGGCCACATATTGCACCCCGGCCTTCAGACGGTCACGCCCGCCGCCATGGATCATCAGCCCGTAGCTGGCGATCAGCAGCACCTCGAAGAAGACGAACAGGTTGAAGGCGTCGCCGGTCAGAAAAGCGCCGCAGACGCCCATCAGCTGAAACTGCCAGAGGGCGTGAAAGTGGCGCCCCTTCCGATCCCATCCGGTGCCGATGGCATAAAGCTGGACCGCAAGCGCGAGGAACGCCGTCAGCGCCACCATCAGCGCGGACAGCCGGTCCAGCACCAGAACGATGCCGAAGGGCGCGGGCCAGTCGCCAAGGAAATAGACTTCGGGGCCGTTCACCGTAGCGTCATGCAGCAGCATGACTGACACGGCCAGCAGGGCAAGCGTTGCAGCGGTGGAAAACACCCGCGCCAGATCCAGCGTGGTGCGCAGCACCAGCAGGGTGAAGGCGCCCATGATGGCGGGCAGGACAACCGGAACGATGATCCAGTGGTTCATCACTTGTCATCCTCCGCGAGGTCGATGCGGTCGTCGCCGGATTCGAGGAAAGCCCCCAGCGCCATCATCACGATCACCGCGGTCATGCCGAAGGAGATCACGATAGCGGTCAGCACCAGCGCCTGCGGCAGCGGATCGGTGTAGCCCGCGGCAGTTTTCGACAGGATCGGCGGCAGGCCGGTCACGATGCGGCCCGAGGCAAAGATGAAGGCGTTGCAGGCATAGGACAGCAACGCCAGACCGACGATGACCGGAAAGCTGCGCATGCGCAGGATCAGATAAATGCCCACGGCGGTCATCAGGCCCACGGCAGAGGCGACAAGGATTTCCATGTTACTTCGCCTCCTGTGCCGGTGCGGGAACTTCATCTTCTGGATGCACGTCATAGGCCTCGACGTTGACCGTCTGTCCCGCGCGGATGGCGATGCGCGACAGCGAGGACAGCGCCAGCATCACCGCGCCCAGAACGGTCAGGAACACGCCAAGGTCAAACAGCGCGGCGGTGGCCAGTTCGAATTCCTCCAGCCCCGGCAGCTTGAAATAGCCAAAGGCCGAAGTCATGAAGGGCGCGCCCGCGAACCATGAGCCGATGCCGGTGGCGGCGGCGATCAGGACGCCCGCGCCGATCAGCCCGTGATAGTCGATCTTCTGCCGCGCGGCCGTCCAGCCAAAGCCGGAAGCCATGTACTGCATGACCAGCGCGATGGCGACCACAAGGCCCGCGACGAAGCCGCCGCCGGGCACGTTATGGCCCCGCAGGAAGATGTAGATGCCCACCATCAGCGCGATGGGCAGCATCATCCGGGTCGCGACCACCATCATCAGCGGGTGGCGGTCACCGGCGTCCGGTGTGTCGCTGACCCAGTTCAGCAGGCGGGTGTTGGCGGGGCCGGGGCGCAGCAGCGCTTCGGTCAGCGCGTAGATCAGCGTCGCGGCGATGCCGAGTACCGTGATCTCGCCAAATGTATCGTAGCCCCGGAAGTCCACGAGGATCACGTTCACCACATTGGTGCCGCCGCCGCCGGTCTTGGAATTGGCAAGGTGGAAATCGGCAATGGTGGGGAAGGCGAAATCGCGCGTCATCAGCGCATAGATCAGCCCGCCAACTGCAAGGCCGCCTGCGCCTGCCAGCACTGCGTCGCGCAGCTTGCGGCCGGTCGGGCTTTCCGACGGTGTGTATTTCGGCAGGAAGTTCAGCGCCAGCAGCAGCAGGATCACCGTTGCCACCTCGACCGAGATCTGGGTCAGCGCCAGATCAGGCGCCGAAAGATAGGCGAAGCCCACGCTGACCACGAGGCCGATCACCCCCACCAGAACCAGCGTCAGAAGGCGCTGCCGGTGCAGGGTGGCCACGGCAATGGTTGCAGCCATCAGTGCCAGCCAGCCGATGGCGGCCACCGGCTCGATCACCGTCAGAGGCCGCGATCCGGGGGTATGGCTGCCGCTGAAGAAGGCATAGGCGCCGACCGCCACGATGGTGGCCGTGGCTGCGCCGAGATAGCCGCCCATCCGCCCGGTGTGCAGTGCGCGGGTCAGTGCACCGGCCAGACGGGCCAGCGGCTCGATGATGGCGTCGAAAATGCGCTTGGCCTCAGGGCGCGGGATGGCGAGCCAGATGCGGTCCATCGCGGCATGCAGGCCCAGGAGCATCAGACCTCCGCCGATGGCCGCCAGCGACATCCACAGCGCCGGGCTTTGCAGCCCGTGCCAGTGCTTGATATGGGCGTTGACGCCCTCGCCGGTGACGGCGCCTGCCGCCGCATCGACCAGCCAGCCTGCAAAGGTCATCGGCATCAGACCGATCAGCACCACCAGAACCGCCAGCAGGGCAGGGGCCGCCCACATGCCGAAGCCGGGATCATGCGGCTTGTGCGGATAATCGTCGCGCACCGGGCCAAGGAAAGTATGGGCGATCAGCCGGAAGGAATAGGCGACCGAGAACAGCGCCCCGATCACCGCCAGCGCCGGGATGACCCAGGGGGCGGTATGGGCGGCTTCCTCCAGCATCATCTCCTTGGACAGGAAGCCGTTGAAGGGCGGAATGCCCGCCATCGACAGGCCCGCCACCGTGGCAATGGTGAAAGTGACCGGCATCAGGTGCCGCAGCCCGCCCAGCCGCTTGATGTCGCGGGTATGGGTCTCGTGATCGACGATCCCGGCGGACATAAACAACGCCGCCTTGAAAGTGGCGTGGTTGATGATGTGGAACACCGCGACCGTCGCCGCTGCCTTGGTGCCAAAGCCCAGCAGCATGGTGATCAGGCCAAGGTGCGAGACGGTCGAAAACGCCAGCAGCGCCTTGAGATCATCCTTGAAGAAGGCGATCTTGGCCGCCATCACCATGGTGAACAGCCCGGCGGAGGTCACGATCCAGAACCACTCCGGCGTGCCCGCCAGCACCGGCCACATGCGCGCCATCAGGAAGATGCCCGCCTTCACCATGGTCGCCGAATGCAGATAGGCCGAAACCGGGGTGGGGGCGGCCATCGCATGTGGCAGCCAGAAATGGAACGGGAACTGCGCCGATTTGGTAAAGGCGCCCAGCAGGATCAGGATCAGCGCCGGCAGATACCAGTCGCTTGCCTGAATCTCGGCCTTGTGTTGCAGGATCACCGTCAGGTCATAGCTGCCGACGATATTGCCAAGGATCAGCATGCCCGCAATCATCGCAAGCCCGCCGCCGCCGGTCACCGTCAGCGCCATGCGCGCGCCCTGGCGACCCTCGGGCAGGTGCTTCCAGTAGCCGATCAGCAGGAAGGACGACAGCGAGGTCAGTTCCCAGAACACCAGGAGAAGCAGGATGTTGTCGGACAGGACAATCCCCACCATGGCGCCCTGAAACAGCATCAGATAGGTATAAAACTGCCCCATGGGATCGCGCGGTGACAGGTAGAAGCGCGCGTAAAGGATGATCAGCAACCCTATGCCCAGGATCAGTCCGGCGAACAGCAGGCCCAACCCGTCAAGGAAGAAGGTCGCGTTCAGCCCCAGCGCGGGCAGCCAGTCGATCCGTGTCTGGATCGTCTCGCCTCGCAAGACGGCGGGGATGTGCAAGAGCAGTCCCACAAGGGCAAGAAGGGTAACAGATCCGGTGGTGGCGGCGCAGGCATTGCGCCCCGCACGGATCAGGAGACCGGGGAGGAGCGCGCCGAGAAATGGCAGCGCAGCGATCAAGGCAAGTGACATACCGGGGGCGTTCCGTCTTTGGCCGTTCTCGGGCGTCGTGTCTGGTCGGGCTGGCTTTGGCCCTATATGGGCCAAATACAGGGTGGAGCAAGCATTTCCGGGCCGGAAATCGCCCCTGCGACCACGATTTTTGCAGAAATGCACAACCGGCGGCCGCCGGGGCCGGGATCGCCTAGCCCTCGGTCAATACCGCACCCTGTTCGAGCAAATAGCGCTGTGCAAGGGGAATCGCGGCTGCACCCAAGGCGCGGGCCTCCGGGCCGATGGTGCCTTCGCGGATCTGCGGCGGGTCGATGCCTTGCAGATCCATGCGATGAAGTGACGCATGGGTGCGCCGGGTGATTTCGGCTCGGATTTCGGCGGGCATCCAGCCGTCGATCAGGACTGCCCCCAGTTCCAGCAGCGCCGAGGCGCTGATGATGGCCGCCGCCAGCCCCTCGGCAGCCTCGGTCATCCAGTCGTCCAGAATGGTGGGGCTGACATGCCAGGGCGCCGGGTTCTCCCACAGATGCGACGAGTCCTCGCCCGCGGCATCCATGGCGGCGGCGAGGCTCGACAGCGAGGCGATGGTCAGGAGCCGCCGCATGCGCCCGTCGCGGCCCGGCACCAGCATCGGCCCGACGCCCGCGGCATTGCCGCTGCGCCCGGTGAACAACTGTCCGTTGATGACCAGCCCGCCGCCGATGAAATAGCCGAAGTAGAAATACAGAAAGTCGTTCGGCTTCTCGCCGGTTCCGAAAACCAGTTCGGCCCCGCAGGCGGCTGTGGCATCGTTCTGCACGGTGACCGAAAGGCCCGTCACCGCCGCCAGTTCGGCGGCGATGTCGGTGCTGCGCCAGGCATCCATCGCGGCTTGTGGGGCGCCGATGAACTGCACCCAGCTCCACAGCTGGAAGGGCATGGCGACGCCCATTCCGGCAACACGGTCACGCAGGGTTTCAGGTAGGGTGGCGCAGAGTGCGGGCACCGCCTCGGCCGCGAAGGCCAGCACCTGATCGGGGGTCGGATAGCGATAGACGCGCCGCCGGGTGGCGCGCACCTTGCCGGTGAAATCCACAAGGCTCAGATCGGCCGACCTCCGCCCGAGTTTCAGCCCCAGGAAAAAGGCACCGTCGGCCGCAAGTGACATCGGCACCGAAGGTTGACCGATCTTGCCGCGCACCGGCTCGCCGCGTGCGAGCAGGCCGTCCTGCTCCAGCGCCCGCACGATTACAGACACGGTTTGTGCCGACAGGCCGGTAATGCGGGCGATATCGGTTTTTGCAAGGGCGCCGTGCTGGCGCAGCAGGCTGAGGACAAGACGTTCGTTGTGGGCGCGCATGCCCGACTGGTTGGAGCCGCGTGCGCCCGCCGTGCCCATGATCGCGCCGCCCGGCGCCTCGGGGCTTTGCCGATCCATCGCTGTGGTCACTTGCGGCACGTCGGCCTCCTCCCGATCCCTTGTGCCTTGCAGGAAGGTCAGCGGCGCGGGCTGACGGGTCTGTCCTGCGGGCCGATGACACCCTTACGCAATATGACATTGCCGTATAGCTCCGGCTCGCCGGTGGCAATGATCGCATGTGCGGCGCGGATGCGCGGATAAAGCGCCGCCCCTTCCAGCGGCGCTACGGCATGATCCGGGGCAAGATCGGCGCAGGTGGCGTCGATCCGGTGATGGATGTCGCCTGCCTGTGCCGGATCGTTGTTCAGCGCGGCGCGCAGGATCGGGGCGGGCACATCGCGGTCCAGCGGCAGCACCGCGAGGATGGCCGACAGGACCGCGATCATCCCGTGCCCGTCTGCCCGGATCAGCCGCTGCGCATGGCTCAGCGCGGGGTAGTTCGCATCGACCAGCGCGATCTCGTCGCCATGCCCCATGGCGCGCAGGGTAAAGAGCATTTCGGGCCCAAGCAGGGCAGGCAGGCCGATCAGCATGGAATTTCACCTCTTTGGGCGCGCACTGCCCGAGTCATGGGCAGCTTGTGTCTGTCCCCGTCAGAGTGGGGGCAGAGCGACGCAGCTGTCAATATTAAATCAGACTGATTTATTTATCTTGACCCAAGACCGGGAATCAGGCTTTCTGTGTCCAACGCAGCGAGTGAGAGGCGCTGTGTTCGCTTCGGCCATCGGGTGAAAACCCGTTCCCTTGGGAGGAATAGACATGAAATTCAAGACCAAAGCCCTTGCGGGCGCTGCTGCGCTTGCCCTGATGTCGGCGGCTCCGGCCATGGCCGAGGGTGTATCGGCCTGCCTGATCACCAAGACCGACACCAACCCCTTCTTCGTGAAGATGAAGGAAGGTGCCGAAGCGAAGGCCGCCGAACTGGGCGTGACGCTGAAATCCTATGCGGGCAAGATCGACGGCGACCATGAAAGCCAGGTCGCGGCTATCGAGGCCTGTGTGGCCGATGGTGCCAAGGGCATCCTGCTGACCGCCTCGGACACCAAGGCTATCGTCGATGCCGTGAAAGCCGCGCGCGACGCCGGCGTTCTGGTCATCGCGCTGGACACGCCGCTTGATCCGATTGACGCCGCCGATGCCACCTTCGCGACTGACAACTTCCGCGCCGGCCTGCTGATCGGCGAATGGGCCAAGGCCACGCTGGGCGACAAGGCCGCCGAAGCCAAGATCGCGCTGCTGGACCTGTCCATTGCACAACCCTCGGTCGACGTGCTGCGCGATCAGGGCTTCCTGCAAGGTTTTGGCGTCGATCTCGCCGATCCGAACAAATGGGGTGACGAGACCGACGCCCGTATCATCGGTAACGAAGTCACCTCGGGCAACGAGGAGGGCGGCCTGAAAGCCATGGAAGCCCTGCTGACCAAAGACCCCGACATCAATGTCGTCTACACGATCAACGAACCCTCTGCGGCCGGGGCCTATGAGGCGCTCAAGGCCGTGGGACGTGAAAAGGATGTGCTGATCGTTTCGGTGGACGGCGGCTGTCCGGGCGTTGCCAACGTCAAAGACGGCGTGATCGGGGCCACCTCGCAGCAATATCCGCTGCTGATGGCCTCGCTGGGGATCGAGGCGATTGCCAAATATGCTGCCGACGGCACCAAGCCCGCGCCGACTGAAGGCAAGGACTTCTTCGATACCGGCGTGGCGCTTGTGACCGACAAGCCGGTCGCAGGGGTCGAGTCGATCGACACCGCCAAGGGCACGGAACTGTGCTGGGGCTGAAGGCCCGGCATTGATCCAGAACCCGAAAACCCTGAAACTGACCTCCAGGGGCGGCCAAGCGCCGCCCTTGTCGCAAGCGCGCCCGCGCGAACCGGGCGAGGCAAAGGGGGAATGACATGACATCCGACGCCAAGGCTGCGACGACGTTTGAAGAGGGGCTGAAAGGCGCCTCGGAAAAGGTCGCCGAATTCCAAGACGACAAGACTGCCCTGAAACGCATCCAGCATTGGCTGCACCAGACGCCCTCGGCCGTGCCGATGATCGTTCTGGTGGTGGCGCTGGTGATCTTCGGCGTGCTGTCGGCCAATTTCTTCAAACCGACCACGCTTTCCACCATCCTGCAACAGATTGCCATTGTGGGCATTCTGGGCTGCGCGCAATCCATCGTCGTTCTGACGGCGGGGATCGACCTTTCGGTCGGCGCCATCGCGGTGTTTTCCTCTGTGCTTATGGGCCAGATGACCTTCCGCTACGGGATACCGGCGCCGCTGGCCATCCTGATCGGGCTGGCACTCGGCACAGCTATGGGCTTCATCAACGGCTGGCTGGTCGCGAAGGTGAAGCTGCCACCCTTCATCGTCACGCTGGGCACCTGGCAGATCCTTCTGGCCTCGAATTTCATTTTCTCGGCGAACGAGACGATCCGGTCCTCGGACATTGCCGCGCAGGCTCCGGCGCTGCAATTCTGGGGGAATGCGATCCAGCCGGGCGGGGTGAAGGTGCTTTACGCCGTGTTCCTGATGATCGCGCTGGTGGCGATCATGGCCTATGTGCTGCGCCATACCGCCTGGGGCCGCCATGTCTATGCCGTGGGCGACGACCCCGATGCGGCGGAACTGGCTGGCGTGCAGACCAAGCGCATCCTGATCCAGGTCTATGCTCTGGCCGGGCTGTTCTGCGCCATCGCAGGCTGGGTGATGATCGGCCGCTTCGGTTCCGTCTCTCCTACCGCCTCGACCGGGCAACTGGGCAACATCCAGTCCATCACCGCCGTGGTGATCGGGGGGATCAGCCTCTTCGGCGGGCGCGGCTCCATCGTCGGCATGTTCTTCGGCGCGCTGATCGTGGGCGTCTTTGAAATGGGCCTGCGCCTTGTCGGCACCGACCCGCAATGGACCTTCTTCCTCATCGGCGTGCTCATCATCTTCGCCGTGGCGGTGGACCAGTGGATCAGAAAGGTATCGGCATGACGCAAGAACCTCTTCTCAAGGCGCGGGGTCTGGTCAAGCGCTATGGCAAGGTGACAGCGCTGGACAACTGCGACTTCGATCTGATGCCGGGCGAGATTCTGGCGGTGATCGGGGACAATGGCGCGGGGAAATCCTCGCTCATCAAGGCTCTGTCGGGGGCGGTGCAGCCTGACGAGGGCGAGATCACGCTGGATGGCAAGCCCGTCCGGTTTGAAAGCCCGCTGGAGGCGCGCGCCCATGGTATCGAATGCGTCTATCAGACGCTGGCCATGTCGCCTGCGCTGTCGATCGCCGACAACATGTTCATGGGCCGCGAATTGCGCAAACCCGGCCTCATGGGCAGCCTGTTCCGCCAGCTTGACCGCCCTGCGATGGAAAAATTCGCCCGCGCCAAGCTGAACGAGCTGGGGTTGATGACGATCCAGAACATCAACCAGCCGGTGGAAACGCTTTCGGGCGGCCAGCGGCAGGGGGTCGCGGTGGCACGGGCGGCGGCTTTCGGCTCGAAAGTCGTGATCCTTGACGAGCCCACCGCCGCGCTGGGCGTCAAGGAAAGCCGCCGTGTGCTGGAGCTGATCCGCGATGTCCGCGCGCGGGGTATCCCGATCATCCTGATCAGCCACAACATGCCGCATGTGTTCGAGGTGGCGGATCGCATCCATATTCACCGGCTGGGCCGCAGGCTCTGCGTCATCAAGCCGGGCGATTACAGCATGTCGGATGCGGTGGCCTTCATGACCGGGGCCAAGCTGCCCGATGGCGTGAGCGAGGACGCGTGATGATGCCGGCCGCGCTGGCCGACGAGATCCGCCGCAGGGCGGCAGGGCGGGGGCGGTTCATCACCGCCCTCGCCGGTCCGCCGGGGGCGGGCAAATCCACCCTGTCCGAGTCGCTGGTTGCGGCGCTGGGCGAAGGTGCCCGCGTGGTGCCGATGGATGGTTTTCATCTGGACAACCGGGTGCTGGAGGCGCGGGGGCTTGCCACCCGCAAGGGCTGCCCGGAAAGCTTTGATGCCTTGGGCTTCGTGCATCTGGTGCAGCGGTTGCGGACCGAACCTGAGGTGGTCATTCCCACCTTCGACCGCAGACTGGATCTTGCACGCGCAGGGGGCGATGTGGTGCGGCCTGACGACCGGCTGCTGATCGTCGAAGGCAATTACCTGCTGCTGGACGAAGCGCCCTGGTCTGATGCACGGCCGCTTTATGATCTGACCATTGCCCTTGAAGTGCCGGAGGCCGAGTTGGAGCGTCGTCTGGTCCAGCGCTGGCTCGACCATGGTTTTGCGCCTGAACAGGCGCGCGAAAAGGCGCTGTCGAATGACATCCCGAATGCCCGGCGCGTGCTGCGGCACAGTGCGCAGGCGGAAATCGTGATCCGGCCCTGACGCCGGGGTGGCTTGCCACTGCCCGGCCTCGCGCCCCATAAGGGGGCAAACGGAGGGACAGGATGGCGCCGGAACTGCGGATCATGTGGGAAGACTGGGCAGACCGTAACCTGGCCCTGCCTGCCTATGAAACCCCCGGCGCGGCGGGGGCCGACATCCGCGCCAACCTGCCGCCGGATCAAAGAGACACAGGCATCACCCTGCAACCGATGCAGCGGCTCATCGTGCCGACTGGTATCCGCGTCGAAATCCCGGAGGGGTTCGAGATGCAGGTGCGCCCGCGCTCTGGCCTTGCGCTGAAGCACGGCATCACCCTGCCTAATACGCCCGGCACCATCGACAGCGACTATCGCGGTCCGCTGGGGGTGGCGCTGGTCAATCTGGGGGCGGAACCCTACACCGTGCAGCATGGCGACCGCATCGCGCAGATGATCGTGGCGCCGGTGGTGCAGGTGCGCATGGTGGTGGTCGAGGCGCTGGGCGAGACCGCGCGCGGCGCGGGCGGTTTCGGATCGACCGGGCGGCGCTGATGCTCGCGGTCTTCGCAGCTTTCGCGGCCGTCTGGATCATCGGCGGGATCATGGGCGCTTCCACCCGTGCGCGGGGCGGCATGATCGTCGTAATCTGGGCGCTGGTGGTGCTGTCGCTGCTGATCCTTCCCGACGGGGGCTTGCGGGCGGGTCTTGGCGATCTGCGGCTCTGGCTGGTGCTGGGCGGTGTTGCCGCTCTGACGCTGGCCTATCGTCGGGGTTTGGGTGCACTGCGGGAAAGGGCGAAACCGATGGAAGAGGCGAAACCGCAAGGCACGTTCCGCGAGGCAGAGCTGAATCGCTATGCCCGCCACATCCTGCTGCGCGAGATCGGCGGGCCGGGGCAGAAGCGGCTGAAGGCCGCGAAGGTGCTGGTGATCGGGGCAGGGGGGCTGGGTAGCCCGGTCTGCCTCTATCTCGCCGCCGCCGGGGTCGGGGTGATCGGCGTCGTCGACGATGACACGGTGGACAGTTCCAACCTGCAACGTCAGATCATCCACCGCGATCAGGGCATCGGCATGCCCAAGGTCCATTCCGCAGCGGAAGCCATGCGCGCGCTGAACCCCTTCATCGAGGTGCGCCCCTATCAGCGCCGGCTGGACGAGGACAGCGCCGCCGCGCTGTTCGCAGAATATGACCTGATCCTCGATGGCACTGACAATTTCGACACCCGTTACATGGTGAACCGCGTGGCGGCGGAACTGGGCAAGCCCCTGATCGCCGGGGCGATCACGCAATGGGAAGGCCAGATCTCGCTTTACGATCCGGCGCGCGGAACGCCTTGCTATCAATGCGTTTTCCCTGAGCGGCCCGCCCCTGGCATGGTGCCGACCTGCGCCGAGGCAGGCGTGGCGGCCCCCCTGCCGGGCGTCATCGGTTCCATCATGGCGATGGAAGCGGTGAAGCATCTGACCGGCGCGGGGCAGACGCTGGCCGGGCGGCTGATGATCCATGATGCGCTTTATACTGAAACGCGGGTCATCAGCATCAAGCCACGCCCGGATTGCCCGGTCTGCGGAAATCTGCACAGCTGAGCCTGCATGGATATGGTAAGCATGCTTACCTTCTTTGATTGAATACTAAGCATGCTTATTATATCTATGCTTCATGACCTATCGCATCGACCGACTCGCCCAGCTTCTGCATGACGCCTCGCGCGCCTTGCGCCGGGAATTTGCGGCGCGCACCACGGAACACGGATTGTCCGCGACGCAATGGCGGCTGCTTGGCTCTGTCCTGCGCGACGGGCCGATGACGCAGGCCGCGCTGGCCGACCGGCTGGATGTGGAACCGATCAGCGTGTCGCGTCTGGTCGACCGCATGGAACAATCCGGCTGGGTGCGGCGCGAAGCCGATCCCGACGACCGCCGCTGCCGCATCGTTGTGGCCAGCGACAAGGCGCAGGCCATCGCGCCGGGCGTGCGCCAGATCGTCGAAGAGGTCACGGAGGAGGCCATGGCTGGCCTGCCCGATGAAACCCGCCGCGCCCTGCAAGCGGCCCTTGTGTCGATCATCGACACGCTGAACCGAAATCCTGTGTCGGGTATCGACACAACCAACCGAAATCCTGCGGATGCCCTGTCGTCCGCTGCCGTATGTGAGAAGACCGATGAGTGATCTGCCGACCGATCTGCCAGTCGAGGAGCCGACCCAGACTGCTGCCCCCGCGGCTGTCCCTGCCGTGAAGAAGCGGCGCAGCAAGCTGCGGATGATGTTCCTGATGTTTGCCGTGCCACTGGCGCTTGCCGGAGGCGCGGGGGCGTGGTGGTTTGCCGGGGGGCGTTACGAATCCACTGAAAATGCCAACCTGCATCAGGCGCGTGTCTCCATCGCGCCGGTGATCGGCGGGCGGGTTGTCGATGTGGCGGTCAGCGAATTGCAGACGGTCCACAAAGGCGACGCCCTGTTTCAGGTTGACCCCGAGCCGTATCGGCTGGCGCTGGCGCAGGCCGAGGCGGCGCTGGATGGCGCGCGGGTGCAGGTGGAACGGCTGAAGGCGGCTTACGCTCAGGCCGTTGCGCAGCAAAAGCTGGCCCGCGATGATGCGGACTTCCAGCAAAGCGAACTCGCCCGTCAGGAGGCGCTGTCGCGCAAGGGTGTCAGCCGCGAAAGCGATCTGGATTCCGCCCGCCACGCCGCGAAGCAGGCCGCCGAACAGGCGTCTGTGGCCGAGGTGAATGTCTCTGCGGCTCGTGCCGCACTGGGCGGGGCGCCGGACGCCGCAACCGACGCGCACCCCACCGTGCGCGCGGCGCTGGCCGAGCTGGACCGCGCCCGCTATAACCTTGACCAGACCACGGTGCTGGCTCCGGCAGATGGCGTGATCTATCAGGCGGCCTCGTTCCGTCCGGGCGCCATGGTTTCGGCCGGGCAGTCGGTGTTCGCGCTGGTCGAAACCGGCGATCTGTGGGTCGAGGCGAATTTCAAGGAAACCCAGCTGGAAGGTATTGGTGTCGGTCAGGAGGCCGAGATCAGCTTTGATATGGCGCCGGGCCGCAAGTTCGCAGGCAAGGTCGAGGCGATCGGTGCGGGCACGGGGGCGGAATTCTCGTTGCTGCCCGCGCAGAACGCCACCGGCAACTGGGTCAAGGTGACCCAGCGCATTCCCGTGCGCATCCGGCTGGATGACCCGGCGGCGGCGGCGGGCCTGTCCTCGGGGCTCAGCGCCGAGGTGACGGTGGATACCGGGCGTGAACGCGGCCCGCTGTTCGCGGCGCTGGCGGGCGAGTGATGCCATGCAGACCGCTGAAACCCATCCCGAGGTCAAGCACCGCGGGCTGATCACGCTTGCCATCATGCTGGCGACGATCATGCAGGTGCTGGACACGACCATCGCCAATGTGGCGCTGCCCTCGATGACGGGCGACCTTGGTGCCTCGCAGGATACGATTACCTGGGTTCTGACCAGCTATATCGTTGCTGCTGCCATCATGACCCCGGTGACCGGCTGGCTGTCCGACCGGTTGGGCAAGCGCGAGCTGTTCCTGATTTCCATTGTGGGCTTCGTCGCCACATCCATCGCCTGCGGTCTGGCCTGGAGCCTGCCCTCCATGGTGGTGTTCCGCCTGTTGCAGGGCGTGTTCGGTGCCGCCATCGTGCCGCTGTCGCAGACCTTCCTTCTGGATATCAACCCGCGCGAAAAGGCCGGGCAGGCCATGGCGCTGTGGGGGGCGGGGATCATGGTCGGGCCGATCATCGGGCCGACGCTGGGCGGCTGGCTGACCGAAAGCTACAACTGGCGCTGGGTGTTTCTGGTGAACCTGCCGGTCGGCGCGCTGGCGCTGGCGGGGTGCCTGCTGTATCTGCCGCGCGTGCCGCGCCGTCCGCGCGCCTTCGACATGCCGGGCTTTGCCCTGCTGTCGCTGGCCATCGGTGCGCTGCAACTGATCCTTGACCGGGGCGGCGAGGTTGACTGGTTCTCCTCGGGCGAGATCTGGATCTATTCCATCGTTTCGGCCGCGACCTTCTGGATGTTCGTCGTCCATATCGTGCATGCCGAGAAACCCTTTCTTGACCCCCGCATGTTCGCCGACCGCAATTTCGTGACCGGCCTCGTGTTCATCTTCATCGTGGGGATCATCCTGCTGGCGAGCCTTGCGCTGCTGCCGCCGATGCTGTCGCGGATCTTCGGCTATCCGGTCATCACCACCGGCCTTGTGATGGCGCCGCGCGGGGTGGGGACGATGATTTCCATGCTGCTGGTCGGCCGTCTGGTGCGCCATGTCGATGCGCGGCTGCTGGTCATCGCGGGGCTCAGCCTCACCGCGATCTCGTTGTGGGAAATGACGGGCTTCAGCCCGCAGATGGATGCCTTTCCCGTGATCCGCTCGGGTGTGGTGCAGGGACTGGGCCTTGGCCTTGTCTTCGTGCCGCTGTCCACCATCGCCTTTTCGACGCTGGAGCCGCGTTTCCGCGCCGATGCCACCAGCCTGTTCAGCCTTGTGCGCAATATCGGGTCGAGCATCGGGATTTCCATTGTCTCGACCATGCTGACCCGCAATATCCAGGTGAACCATGCCGAGCTTGGCGCCTTCATCAATCCGTTCAAACCCGCGCTCTGGGCCTACAGTCCGGCGGCGGCCAGCGGCAACACCACCGCGCTTTTGAGCATGGATGCGCTGGTGAACGTGCAGGCGGCGATGGTGGCCTATATCGACGATTTCTGGCTGATGATGTGGGTCTCTCTGGCCGCCGTGCCCCTGGCCCTGATCCTGCGCCGCCCGTCGATGGCCAAGGCGTGATCCCCCGCCGCCCTTGCCTCTGCCGGGCGGGGGCGGCATAGTCCGGCAAATGCTCTGTGACAGGGAGTTTGTCCGATGAAACCGACCGCCGTTCTGGCTGGCCTTGTGCTTGCCCTTTCCGCCACCGTCGCTCTGGCAGAAGGGCTGCCCGATCTGGGCGGGCGGGCTGTCACGGTGGTGACGGAAAATGCCTATCCTCCGCTTCAGTTCATCAATGGTGACGGGCAGGCCGTGGGCTGGGAATATGACGCCATGGCGGAAATCGCCAAACGCCTGAACATGACCGTCACTTATGAAAACACCAGTTGGGACGCGATGATCCCCGCTGTTTCGGGCGGGCAGTATGACATCGGCATGACCGGCATCACCATCCGCGACGACCGGAAGGAACAGGTGGATTTCTCGGATCCCTACATGCGGTCGGAAATGGTGATGATGGTGCGCGGTGACGAGGCGCGCTTTACCGATGCGGCCTCTTTCGCGGCCAATCCCGATCTGCTGATGGCGGCGCAGCCGGGCACCACGCCTTTCTATGTCGGCGTCTATGAGGTGCTGGATGGCAACGAGGCCAATCCCCGCATCAAGATGTTCGAAACTTTCGGCGCCGGTGTCGAGGCGCTGCGCGCGGGCGATGTCGATCTGGTGCTGACCGATGGCACCAGCGGCAATGGATATGTCGCGGCCTCGGAAGGCGGGCTGAAGATCGTGGGCGAGAAACTGGGGGCCGAGGATTTCGGCTTCATCTTCACCAAGGGCTCCGACCTCGTGGCGCCGGTCAATGCGGCGATTGCCGCGATGAAGGCGGATGGCACGATGTCGGCGCTGGACAAGAAGTGGTTCCTTGACTTCAAGATGGGGCAATAAGCGCCCCTGATGTCCGCAAAGACCCCGGAGCAGGATTTTCCCTGGTGGCTCGTCGTGCTGGGCGCGACGGGCCTTTGGCTGTTTTATGAGGTCTGGTCCAGCCCGGTCTATGCCCAGATCATGCAGAAGCTGGTGAAGGGCATCGGCATCACCCTGATGGTGACGGTGGTGGCCTTCCTGTCCGCCGCCGTGCTGGGCCTCTTGCTGGCGGTGGGGGCGGGGTCGAAGTGGCTGGTGATCCGTCAGGCGGTGCGGCTTTACACCGAGGTCGTGCGCGGCGTGCCGATCATCGTCCTGCTGCTCTACGTCGCCTTCGCCGCGGTGCCCGCGCTGGTGGCGGCATGGAACTGGGCGGGCTTGCCGGAAATCCGCGCCCGCGATGTCTCGCTTCTGTGGCGGGCGGTGATCGCGCTGACCATCGCCTATTCCGCCTTTCTGGCCGAAGTATTCCGCGCTGGCCTGGCCTCGGTTGAGCGCGGGCAGATCGAGGCCGCGATGGCACTGGGGCTGAACGGTTGGCAGCGGTTCCGCCTGATCGTCTTTCCGCAGGCCTTCCGCACCATCCTGCCGCCATTGGGCAATGATTTCGTGGCCATGGTGAAGGATTCGAGCCTCGTCAGCGTGCTGGGCGTTGCCGATGTGACGCAGCTTGCCAAGGTCACTTCGGCCGGGAATTTCCGCTATTTCGAAACCTATAACAGTGCCGCGCTGATCTACCTGACGCTGACCGTCAGCGCTTCGCTGGCGTTGCGGCGGCTGGAGCGGCACCTGCGCGGGCGCGATACACGATAGGGCGAGCGCATCTGGACCTTGGCGGCGGGGCTGATAGGCTCTGCGCCAAAGGAGATTTGCCGATGACCAACCCGCTGCTTGCCCCTTGGGAGGGGCCGTTTGAACTGCCGCCGTTCGATGCGATCCGCGATGAGGATTTTGCGCCTGCTTTTGAGGCCGGTCTGACCGAGGCCCGCGCGGCGATTGCCGCGATTGCCGGGAACGCCGAGGCCCCGAGTTTTGCCAATGTGATCGAGGCGCTGGAACTGGCGGAAGGCACGCTCGACCGGGTGGCGGGGGTTTTCTACAATCTGGCCGGAGCCGACAGCACCGACGCGCGCGAGGCGCTGATGCGGGAACTGGCGCCGAAGATGAGCGCGTTTTCGTCCGAGGTCACCAATAACAAAGCGTTGTTTTCGAAGGTGGAAACCCTGTGGCAGAGGCGCGAGGCGCTGGGCCTGACTGCCGAACAGGCGCGTGTGCTGGAGCTTTACCGCCAGATGTTCGTGCGTTCCGGCGCGCTGTTGGATGGTGCCGAGGCCGAACGCCTGACGGAAGTGAAATCGCGCCTCGCCGTGCTGGGCACCCGGTTCAGCCAGAACATTCTGGCGGAAGAACGCACATGGTTCATGGAACTGGCCGAGGCCGATCTGGAAGGGCTGCCCGATTTCGCCGTGGCGGCAGCGCGGGCGGCGGGGGCGGAAAAGGGTGTGACGGGGCCGGTGATCACCACCAGCCGCTCGCTCATCGTGCCGTTCCTGCAATTCTCGCCGCGCAGGGCCTTGCGCGAAAAGGCCTACGAGGCCTGGGTGGCGCGCGGTGCCAATGGCAATGACCATGACAACCGCGCCATCGCGGCGGAAATCCTGAAGCTACGCGAAGAGCGGGCGCATCTTCTGGGCTATGCGAGCTTTGCGGATTTCAAGCTGGAACCGGAAATGGCCAAGACCCCGGCGGCCGTGCGTGATCTGCTCATGCGGGTCTGGGCACCGGCGCGCGCCCGGGCCGAGGCGGATGCGAAAGTGCTGGAGGCGATGCTGCATGCCGATGGCATCGCCGGGCCGCTGGAGCCGTGGGACTGGCGCTATTATTCGGAAAAGCGCCGCAAGGCCGAACATGACCTGGATGAGGCGGCGCTGAAACCCTATCTGAGCCTTGAGGCGATGATCGCGGCCTGTTTCGACTGCGCCAACCGGCTGTTGGGGCTGGAGTTTCACGCGCTGGACGTGCCGATGTATCACACCGACGCAAGGGCGTGGGAGGTGACGCGCAAGGGTCAGCATGTGGCGGTGTTCATTGGTGACTATTTCGCGCGCGGGTCCAAACGCTCGGGCGCCTGGTGTTCGGCGATGCGCAGCCAGAAGCGGCTGGGGCAGGATGTGCGGCCGATCGTGGTCAATATCTGCAACTTCGCCAAGGGCGACCCGGCGCTGCTGTCCTATGATGATGCGCGCACCTTGTTCCATGAATTCGGCCATGCGCTGCACCAGATGCTGTCGGATGTGACCTATGGGTTCATCAGCGGCACCAGCGTGGCGCGTGATTTTGTGGAACTGCCGAGCCAGCTTTACGAACACTGGCTGGAAGTGCCTGAGGTGCTGGAGGCCCACGCAAAGCATTGGCAGACCGGCGAGGCGATGCCCGCCGACATGCTGAAACGGCTGCTGGACGCGGGCACCTACGATCAGGGCTTCGCCACGGTAGAATTCGTGGCCTCGGCCATGGTCGATCTGGCGTTTCACGAAGGCGCGGCGCCCGCCGATCCCATGCAGAAACAGGCCGAGGTTCTGGCCGAACTGGGCATGCCCCGCGCGATCCGCATGCGCCATGCCACGCCGCATTTCGCACATGTGTTTTCCGGCGACGGCTATTCCTCGGGCTATTACAGCTACATGTGGTCCGAAGTGATGGACGCTGATGCTTTCGCCGCCTTCGAGGAAACCGGCGATGCCTTCGATCCCGAAACGGCAGCGAAGCTGGAAAGGTTCATCCTGTCGGCCGGTGGTTCGCGTCCGGCGGAAGAGCTGTATCTGGAATTCCGGGGCCGGATGCCGGGGGTGGAGGCGTTGCTGAAGGGGCGCGGGCTTCTGGACGCGGCCTGAGGGCGGCAGACGTCTTTTGAGTATTTTTGCAAGAAGCAAGACCCGTTGGCGCGTGCGCGTCAGCGGGTTTTGCGAAACTGGCTGGGCGGGGCACCGAATTTTCGGGTGAAGGCGCGCGTCAGCGTGGCGGCGCTGGAAAAGCCGGTGCGCAGCGCGATTTCGGTCAGCGGGTGGCGGGTGTCGGTCAGCAGCCGCCGCGCTGCCTGCAAGCGCAGGCCAAGCGCATGAGCGGCGGGCGAGAGGCCAATGTTTTCGCGGAACAGTTGTTCCAGCCGACGGGGGGAGAGGCCAAGCGCGGCGGCGGTCTCGGCTGCCGTTTCGGGGCTGTCGAGCCGCGCCTCCATCCGCGCGATGGCGCGGGCGACGCGGGCGTCGAGCCTCGGGTCCGGTCGGGTCGCGGTGATCTGCGGCTCGGTTCCCGGGCGGGGGGTGGTGACGAAGCTGGCCGCGACCTGGAGCGCGGTGGCCGGGCCATGGCGGGCGCGGATCAGATGGAGCATCAGGTCTGCGGCGGGGGCGGCGCCCCCTGCGGTGAAATAGCGCCCGGAAAGCGTGAAGCGGTCAGGGGTGACCTCGATTTCGGGAAAGGTGGCGGCGAAATCCTCCAGATCCTCCCAATGCACGGTGGCGCGCTGGCCGTCCAGCAACCCGGCGCGCGCCAGCACCCAGCCTCCGGCGTCGATGCCGCCAAGCGCGCGAAAGCGCGGGGCGATCCGGCGCAGGTCGCGCAGAAGCGGCTTGGTGGTGACTTCGGATTGCCGGTAGCCCGCAATGACGATCAGCACATCCGCGCCCTCGGCCGTGGCCAGCGCGCCCGATGAGGGCAACTCGATCCCGCATGTCAGCGGCACCGGCCCGCCATCGGGGGAAACCACACGCCAGCGGTAGGCCTCGGTTCCCAGGTGCCGGTTGGCCGAGCGCAGCGGGTCGAGCGTCGAGGCGACTTCCAGAATGGAACAATGCGGCAGCACCAGTAGCGCTAGCGAAAGCGGCTGCTGCGATGCGGCGAAGATCGTTGCGGATTTTGCCATGCGGATTTCGTAAACTGCAAAGCGCGACCCGACAAGCCCGCTAATCTCGCCGGGAAGGAACAGGAGGAATGCCATGCCCTTGGCCATGAACCGCGAAGTCTTCATCACCTGCGCCGTGACCGGCTCGGGCGGCACCCAGGACCGTTCGCCGCATGTGCCGCGCAGCCCCGCGCAGATCGCCGAAAGCGCCATTGCGGCGGCAAAGGCAGGGGCGGCGGTCGTGCATTGCCATGTGCGCGACGCCGAAACCGGCAAGCCTGCCCGCGACCCGGCACTGTATCGCGAAGTGACCGAGCGGATCCGCGACAGCGCAACCGATGTGGTGCTGAACCTGACTGCCGGGATGGGCGGCGACCTGCTGTTCGACGGCACGGAAAACATGAACCGCATGTCGGCACGCAGCGATATGGCGGGTGCGGCGGAGCGCGTGGCGCATGTGGTGGAATGCCGACCCGAGATCTGCACGCTCGACTGTGGCACGATGAACTTCGCCGAAGCCGATTATGTGATGGTCAACACCCCCGGCATGCTGCGCGACATGGCAGCGCGCATGGTGGCGAGCGGCGTGCGGATCGAGATCGAGGCCTTCGACACTGGCCATCTCTGGTTCGCCAGGCAACTTGCGGAAGAGGGCATCATTCCCGATCCGGTGCTGGTGCAACTGTGCATGGGCGTGCCGTGGGGCGCGCCGGATGACCTGAACACTTTCATGGCGATGGTGAACAATGTGCCGAAGCATTGGCACTGGTCGGCCTTCGCGCTGGGGCGGCATCAGATGCCCTATGTGGCAGCCTCAATCCTGGCGGGCGGGAATGTGCGCGTGGGGCTGGAGGATAACCTCTGGCTCGACAAGGGTGTGCTGGCGACCAACGCACAACTGGTGGAACGCGCGGTGACCGTGATTTCCAACATGGGTGCGCGGGTGCTGACGCCCGCCGAGGTGCGCGCGAAGCTGAAGCTGGAGAAGCGCGCGCCGGTGGCGAAATGAGGCGACGGGTGGCGCTGGTCCTTCTGGTGCTGGCGGCTTGCCGGCCCGAGGCCGAAACGCCACCGCGTCCCAGCATGTCGGCGACCGACAAGGCCGATTGCATCGCGAAGGGCGGGCAGGTCGGTGTCGCGGGCCTTCTGGGCGGCGAGTTCTGCGTCAAGCGCGCGCCGGATGCAGGTAAGTCCTGCACAAGGGCCAGCGACTGCGCGGGTGACTGCCTGTCGGCCAGCCGGACCTGTGCCCCCACGCTCAACCCCTTCGGCTGCCGGGATTATCTTGACGAGACCGGCCAGCCGCAAAGCATCTGCGTCGATTGACGCGAACCCATCAGGACGAGGACGAACATGGCGCGCAAGGCGGCAATCATTGGCGGCGGGGTGATCGGGGGCGGCTGGGCCGCGCGCTTCCTGCTGAACGGCTGGGATGTGGCGGTTTTCGACCCCGATCCGCAGGCGGAACGCAAGATCGGCGAGGTTCTGGCCAATGCCCGCGCCGCGCTGCCGGCGCTGTCGGATGTGCCGATGCCTGCCGAAGGGAAGCTGAGCTTTGCGGGCACCATCACCGAAGCGGTGGAAGGGGCAGAATATATTCAGGAATCGGTGTCCGAACGGCTTGAACTGAAGCACCGCGTCTTTGCGCAAATCCAGCAGTCCGCGCCCGAGACGCTGATCGGATCGTCCACCTCGGGCTTCAAACCCTCGGAATTGCAGGAACATGCGGCCAATCCCGGCACGATCTTCGTGGCGCATCCGTTCAACCCTGTCTATCTGCTGCCGCTGGCCGAAGTGGTGCCCAGCCCGAAGAACGCAGCCCGGGACATTGAACGCGCCAAGGAAATCCTGCGTGAGATCGGCATGTTCCCGCTGCATGTCCGCAAGGAGATCGACGCCCATATCGCCGACCGCTTTCTTGAAGCCGTCTGGCGTGAGGCACTGTGGCTGGTGAAGGACGGCGTAGCCACCACCGAGGAAATCGATGAGGCCATCCGAATGGGCTTTGGCCTGCGCTGGGGCCAGATGGGGCTTTTCGAAACCTATCGCGTTGCGGGCGGTGAAGCCGGGATGAAGCATTTCATGGCGCAGTTCGGGCCCTGCCTGCAATGGCCCTGGACCAAGCTGACGGATGTACCGGAATTCAATGACGAGCTCGTGGACCTGATCGCCGGCCAGTCCGATGCGCAATCCGGCCACCACACGATCCGCGAGCTGGAGCGCATCCGCGACAGCAACCTGATCGGCTTCCTGCGGGCGCTGAAGGATCGCAACTGGGGCGCGGGCAAGGTGCTGCGTGACCATGACGCCCGCCGCGCCGTGGCCTTCCACGATGCGGCGCCGACGGGTGCACCGCTGGTCATGGCACAGATGCAGGTGCTGCCCGGCTGGATCGACTATAACGGCCATATGACCGAAAGCCGCTATCTGTTCGCGGCCTCCGAAACTTCGGATGCCTTCCTGCGGCTGATCGGGGCCGGGATGGATTACGTTGCCGCCGGACATAGCTATTACACTGCCGAAACGCACATCATGCATCTGGGAGAATGCAAGCTGGGCGACCGGCTGACCGGCACGCTTCAGGTGCTGGGCGCCGATGAAAAGCGGCTGCATGTGTTCATCCGTATCCAGCGTGGCGACGAGGTGGTGGCGAGCCTTGAACAGATGCTGCTGCATGTGGACATGAAGGCCAACAAAACCTGCGCCGCCTCGCCCAGGGTGCTGGCGAAGCTGGAACCCATTACTCAGGCCCACAAGAGGCTGCCCCGGCCCGAGGCCGCCGGGCGCTTTGTCGGCCAGCGCAGGGCCTGACGGGCCGCTTCTTTCCTCAAGACCCGAAGGGCAAACAGATGGATTTCGGACTGACCGAAGAACAGCGCATGATCGTGGAAACGACCCGCGCCTTCGTCGAGAACGAGCTTTACCCGCATGAGGCCGAGGTGGAACGCACCGGCCATCTGCGGATGGACCTGATCCGCGAGCTTCAGGCCAAGGCGATCGAGGCCGGGCTTTATGCTGCCAATATGCCCGAGGAGGTCGGCGGCGCCGGTCTCGATACGCTGTCATGGCTGCTATACGAGCGTGAACTGGGCCGGGCGAACTATGCCCTGCACTGGACCTGCGTGGCGCGGCCCTCGAACATCCTGCTGGCGGGAAGCGCCGAACAGCGCGAGAAATACCTCTTTCCCTGTATCCGGGGGGAGAAGTGGGATTGCCTTGCAATGACCGAACCCGGTGCCGGGTCGGACCTGCGCGGCATGACCGCCAGTGCAAAGCGCGAGGGCGGCGACTGGGTACTGAACGGCACCAAACATTTCATCAGCCACGCCGATCTGGCCGATTTCGTCATCGTCTTCATGGCGTCCGGCGAGGAAGACACCCCGCGCGGCAAGAAGAAACTGATCACCGCCTTCTTCGTCGATAAGGGCACACCGGGCTTCACCGTGCGTGACGGCTATCGCAATGTCAGCCACCGCGGTTACACCAATTCGGTGCTGGAATTCGACAATTGCCGTTTGCCGGATGCGGCGGTTCTGGGCGAGGTGCATAAGGGCTTCGAGGTGGCGAACACCTGGCTCGGCGCGACGCGGCTGCAAGTCGCCTCCACTTGCCTCGGTCGCGCCGACCGGGCGTTGCAGCACGCCATCAGCTATGCCGCCGAACGCAAGCAATTCGGCCAGCAGATCGGCAAGTTTCAAGGGATCAGCTTCAAGCTCGCCGATATGGCGATGGAGCTGAAGGCGGCGGAGCTCCTGACCCGCGAGGCAGCCTGGAAGTTTGACCAGGGCTCGGTGACCGAGGCCGACATGTCCATGGCCAAGCTGAAGGCGACCGAGGTGCTGGCGATGATCGCCGATGAGGCGATCCAGATTCACGGCGGCATGGGGCTGATGGATGAACTGCCACTGGAACGGATCTGGCGTGACGCCCGCGTCGAACGGATCTGGGAGGGCACATCCGAGATTCAGCGTCACATCATTTCGCGCGAACTTCTGCGTGCGGTTGGCGGCTGAGACCACGGCAGGGGGGCTGTCTGCCCCCCTCGGCGCATGCGCGCCTCACCCCCCGAGGATATTTTCCGACAGAAAATGAGCCTGATCTTGCGCGTTAACCACTTCTTCATTGGATTCGGCCAGTGTGGCCTTGCGGAACAGGCGGGGACGCCGATGGCCGTGACAGGAAATGGCACCTCGTTTGCCAAGGGCGAGCGGGGTGCTTACATTTTCTGTCGAAAAATATCCTCGGGGGTCCGGGGGCAGACTGCCCCCGGCCTCGGGCACGGGGTGGAGGGGCGGATATGATGCGCCTCCATCGCCTGTTGCGCCCACGCTCCATTGCGGTTCTCGGTGCCGGATGGGCCGAGAATGTCATCGAGCAATGCCGCAAGATGGGGTTTGATGGCCCGGTCTGGCCGGTACACCCCAAACGCGAGACGATCGGCGGATTGAAAGCCTATCCCTCGCTCGCTGACCTGCCTGAACCGCCCGATGCCACTTTCATTGGCGTCAACCGCTTCGCCACGGTAGAGGTGGTGCGCGAACTGGCCGCCATGGGGGCCGGCGGTGCCATCTGCTTCGCCAGCGGCTGGGAAGAGGCGGGAGAGGCCGGTTTGCAGGCCGATCTGGTGACGGCCGCGGGGGACATGCCGATCCTCGGGCCGAACTGCTATGGCGTCATCAACTACCTTGACGGCGCGCTGCTGTGGCCCGACCAGCACGGCGGGCAGCGGGTGGAGCGGGGAGTCGCACTGCTTTCCCAATCGTCGAATATCGTCATCAACCTGACGATGCAGGCGCGCGCCCTTCCGGTGGCCTATGTTGCCTGTCTGGGCAATGCCGCGCAGGTGGGGCTCGCAGAACTGGCCGGGGCGCTGCTGGTCGATGAGCGGGTCACGGCGCTGGGCCTTTACATCGAGGGCATAGACGACGCCCCGGCTTTCGCTGCACTGGCAGAAGCGGCGCGGGTGGCGGGCAAGGGGATCGTTGCGGTGAAATCCGGCAAGACCGAAGCATCGCGCGCCGCTGCGGCCTCGCATACTGCCTCGCTGGCAGGGGGCGGGGCTGCCTCCAACGCCTTCCTGCGGCAATGCGGCGTCGCCGAAGTGGCCAGCCTTCCCGCGCTGCTGGAGGTGTTGAAAGTATTCCACACCCACGGCCCCGGACTGGGTGAACGGCTCTGCTCGCTCTCCTGCTCGGGCGGTGAGGCAGGGCTGGTCGCCGATCTGGCCGATCCCGCCGGGATCACCTTTCCGCCGGTGCCCGAAACGACCCGCACCCGGCTGGCCGATATTCTCGGCCCGATTGTCACCATATCCAACCCGTTGGATTATCATACCTTCATTTGGGGGGACGGGCCGCGCACCACCGATGTGTTCAGCACGATGCTGTCCGCTTATGACGCTGGTATCTTCATCATCGACCCGCCACGCCCCGACCGCTGTGACCCATCCAGTTTCCGGCCCGCGCTTGAGGCCGTGGCGGCCGCGCAGGCGGCGACCGGCCGCCCGGCCTTCGCTGTCGCCTCACTGCCCGAGAATTTCGACGAGGCACTGGCGACGGATTTCATGGCGCGCGGCGTCGTGCCAATGATGGGCCTTGATACCGCGCTGGAGGCGCTGAAAGCGGCACAGGTTGCGCCGGGTCAGCCCGGCTGGCGCCCGGTCCCGGCGCTCGCCACAAGGGAGACCCGCCTGCTTGACGAGGCGGCGGGCAAGGCCCTGCTGGCGCAGGCGGGCGTTCCGGTGCCGCGCGCGGTCAGCGCGTCCCGGCTCGCCGATCTCGATCCCGGTACACTTACCGCGCCTTTCGCGCTGAAAGGTCTTGGCTTCGCCCACAAGACCGAGGCGGGGGCCGTGCGCCTTGGTCTTGCCACGCTGGAGGGCCAGGCCGAAATGCCCGGCGCCACCGGCTATCTGGCCGAGGAAATGGTGACTGGGGTGCTGGCTGAAATGCTGCTGGGTCTGCGGCGCGATCCGGTCTACGGGCTGACGCTGACGCTGGGCATGGGCGGCGTCACTGCCGAGGTGCTGGCTGATACCGCCACGCTGGTCTGGCCGGTTACCGCCGATCAGATCGACACGGCGCTCCGAGGCCTGCGGCTCTGGCCGTTGCTTGACGGCTATCGCGGTCGGCCGCGCCCCGATACCGCTGCCTTCATCGACATTGCGCTGCGCCTCGGCGCCTTTATGGCCGGCGATGACAGCCTTGAGGAAATCGAAATCAACCCGGTGCTGCTGTGTGAAAGCGGGGCGGTGGCGGTGGACGCATTGATACGGAGGGCCGAATGACCGAAATGACCATGTTGACCGAGGGGCCGATCCGCACCCGGCGCGAGGGTGCGATCCTCGAAGTGACGCTCGACCGGCCGAAGGCCAATGCCATCGACCTTGCCACCAGCCGCATCATGGGCCTCGCCTTCCGTGCCTTCCGCGATGATGACAGCCTGCGCGTGGCGATCCTGCGCGCCGAAGGCGAGAAGTTCTTCTGTCCCGGCTGGGACTTGAAGGCCGCCGCCGATGGCGATGCGGTGGATGGCGATTATGGCGTCGGCGGCTTCGGCGGGCTTCAGGAACTGCCGAACCTCAACAAGCCGGTGATTGCTGCGGTGAATGGCATCTGCTGCGGCGGCGGGCTGGAACTCGCGCTCTCCTGCGATCTGATCCTCGCCTCCGCCAACGCAACCTTCGCGCTGCCGGAAATCCGGTCGGGCACCGTGGCCGATGCCGCTTCGATCAAGCTGCCGAAACGTATTCCTTATCACGTCGCCATGGACCTCTTGCTGACCGGCCGCTGGTTCGACGCCGACGAGGCGCTGCGCTGGGGCCTGCTGCGTGAAATCACCACCTCGGCAGACCTGCTGCCGAAAGCCTGGGATCTGGCGCGGCTGCTCGAATCCGGCCCGCCGCTGGTCTATGCCGCCATCAAGGAGGTGGTCCGCGAGGCCGAGGCGCTGCGCTTTCAGGATGCGCTGAACCGCATCACCAAACGGCAATTCGTCACGGTGGACCGGCTTTATTCCTCGGAGGATCAACTGGAAGGCGCGCGCGCCTTTACTGAAAAACGCGATCCGGTCTGGAAGGGGCGCTGACCGCCCCCTTTGCTTCTTGCAAAAATACTCAAAATTCCCCGGCGGCCGCCAGGCGCGCACCGCCGGGGGAGCGTCTTACAGCATCCCCGGCACCACCTGATCCGGCGGGCGGTGACCATCGGCGAAGGTTTTGATATTGATCAGAACCTTCTCGCCCATCTCGATCCGCCCCTCGACGGTGGCAGACCCCATATGCGGCAGCAGCACCACATTGTTCATCTCGCGCAGGCGCGGGTTCACCTCGTGGCCATGCTCGAACACGTCAAGCCCGGCACCGGCGATCTCGCCCGCCCGCAACCCGCGCGTCAGGGCATTTTCGTCGATCACCTCGCCGCGCGAGGTATTCACCACCACCGCCGTGGGTTTCAGCAGTTTCAGCCGCCGCGCGTTCAGCAGATGGAAGGTCGAGGGCGTATGCGGGCAGTTGACCGAGATGATGTCCATGCGGGCGATCATCTGGTCGAGGCTTTCCCAATAGGTCGCTTCCAGTTCCTGCTCGACCGAAGGGTGGACCTTGCGGCGATTGTGATAGTGGATCTGCATGCCGAAGACACGGGCCCGCCGCGCCACGGCCTGTCCGATTCGCCCCATCCCGAGGATGCCAAGGCGACGCCCGCCGATCCGGCCCCCCAGATGCGCCATCGGTGACCAGCCGCTCCAGCGTCCGGCCTGCATTTCGGCCATGCCTTCGGGAATGCGGCGCACCACGCCCAGAATCAGCCCCATCACCATGTCGGCGGTATCTTCAGCCCCGACGCCGGGAGTGTTCGACACCAGAATCCCGCGCGAGCGGGCGGTGGCCACGTCAATGTGATCGACCCCGGCGCCGTAGTTCGCGATCAGTTTCAGCCGCTCGCCCGCCTGTCCCAGCAGGCCCGCGTCGATCTGGTCGGTCACGCAGGGCACCAGCACATCGCAGCGTTTCATCGCATCGGCCAGTTCATCGCGCGACATCCGAATGTCCGGGTCGCGCAATTCGACGTCGAACAGTTCCTTCATCCGGGTTTCGACGACCTCGGGCAGTCGTCGCGTCACGATGACGCTCAGGCGTTTGGCGGGCATGGATCCTCCCTCGACTTTCGAGACCGGCACTTCCAAATCGGTCTTCTTGCTGGCAAAGTGCCGACTTACGGGGCGGGCTACAAGCCCCGAGTAACAATGTTGCGTCGATATGCGCGAAACATGGGCAGATTATTCTGCCGGGGGCGGCCCGTCCGGTCCCGGTGGCACGAATGGCGGGCGGAACTGGACGATATGGATATGCGATCAGGTGGCGGCATGCGGCTGGCAGCGGCAGTATTGGTAACGGGATGGATGGTGCTGGGGCAGGCGGCCTGGGCGCAAAGTTCGACCGAGGGCGGGCTTGAGCCGGTTGAAGGCAGCGACACTGTTGCGGAACCGGCGCCGCCCGAGCCACAGCCCGATGCGGTGCCTGCCGATGCCACGGTGCCGCAGGTCGCACTGCCGGGCCGGGGGCAGGTCACCAACCTGCCGTTGCCGCGCTATGTCACGCTCAAGACCGGCGAGGGCAATGCCCGGCGCGGGCCGGGGCTCAGCCATCGGATCGACTGGGTTTTCAAGCGGGCGGGCATGCCGCTGAAAGTCACCGCAGAATACGAGAACTGGCGTCGCGTCGAGGATCAGGAAGGCTTTGGTGGCTGGGTGCATTACTCCCTGCTGTCCGGGGTGCGATCCGTGGTCATCGTGGCGGAGCTGGCCGATTTCCGCGCAGCGCCCGATCCGCAGGCCGAAGTGGTGGCGCGGGCCGAACGGGGCGTCGTGGCGCGGGTCCAGCAATGCGCGCCCGACTGGTGCAGGATCAGTGCCGAAGGCGAAAAGGGCTGGGTGATCAAGGCCGCGCTCTGGGGTGTGGACCCCGGCGAAATCATCGACTGACCGGACGCGCGGACCGCCTAAGGCTCAGGCGGCCATGCGCGCGGCGATCCGCTCTCCCGTGCGGCGGTAATGCGCGGCCAGCAGGGCCGGGGCCTCTTCCGCCCTCCGGGCCAGCGCCGCCTCGGCCAGTGCCGCATGTTCGCCCTGTACGTCGCGGGGCGCGGTATCGCCTGCCAGAACAGGCGCCCGGTATCGTTCTGTCGCGGCCGAAAGCTTGCGCGCGAAATCCAGTAACCAGCCCGATCCGCAGGCCGCAATCAGCGACAGGTGAAACTCGGCATGGCGGGCCTCCAGCGTTTCGGGTTCGCCCCGTGCCGCCGCCAGACCCAGCGCATGCAGTGCGGCAACAACGCCCGCCTCCCAGGCGTCATCCCCGCGCAGGATCGACAGGCGCAGCGCCTCGGTTTCCACCAGAACCCGCGCCTCGATGGCCTCCCACATCTCGGGCAGCGATAGTGGCGCCACGATGAAGCCCTTCATCGAGGCCGACACCACCAGCCGTTCGGACTGCAACCTGTTCAGCGCCTCGCGCAGGGGCGAGAACCCCATGTCATAGCGCGCGCGCAGCGCCTCCAGCCGCAGGGGCTGACCCGGCGGCAGATGGCCGCGCATGATGTCGCGGCGCAGGCTGTCATAGGCGGTATCGGCGAGTGTCATGGCATCCTCCTGTCTGACATTGCTACGCTGCGGCAGTCTCCGCCACAACAAAATTTTCGAAAATTTATGTTTACATCGCAAATTTCATGCCGCAGTCTGTCGGCAGCCTTGAAGGAGGGGCTCCGCGATGAAGCACGAGAACCACCGCGAAGACGTGGCCGGTCGCGCCAATGTCGAAGACACGCCGGAACTGCTGGCCTATTACGACGATCTGAACCGTTTCAGCGCGGGCGCGCTTTGGACGGTGGCCAACAAGATCGAACCGTGGGAGCCGAAAAGCCAGTCGGTTCCGGTGGTCTGGCGCTACAATGATCTGCGGGACAAGGTTCTGCGCTCGGTCGATCTGGTGACGCCGGAAAAGGCGGGGCGCCGGGTGATCTATCTGCGCAATCCGGGGCGCGAAGATGTGGCTGCGGCGGTCGGCTGGCTTTACGCCGGGCTTCAGGTCATGCATCCGGGTGAACAGGCCAGCGCGCATCGCCATTCCGCCAGCGCGATCCGCTTCATCATGGAAGGGGCAGGGGCCTACACGGTGGTCGATGGCCACAAGATGACGCTGGGCGCCAATGACTTCGTGCTGACGCCCAATGGAACCTGGCACGAACATGGCGTCGCGGCCGAGGGCAGCCCCTGCATCTGGCAGGACGGGCTGGATATTCCCTTCGTCAATGCGATGGAGGCGAATTTCTACGAGGTCCACCCCGATCTTTCGCAGGCCGTGGGCTATGCTGTTGACGACATGACGAAAACCTGGGGCAATCCGGGCCTCACGCCCTATGGCGAGAGCTGGACCAAAAGCTACAGCCCCATGTTCAAATACGAATGGGCGCCGACCTACGAGGCGCTTCTGAAACGCGCGCAATGCACCGATGGCTCGCCCTTTGACGGGGTGATGATGGAATATGTGAACCCGGTCACCAATGGCCCGGTGATGCAGACCATGGGCGCCAGCATGCAGATGCTGCGTCCCGGCGAACACACGAAGGCGCATCGCCATACCGGCAGCTATCTTTACCACGTCGCCAAGGGGCGCGGGCATTCCATCATCAACGGCAAACGCTTCGACTGGCAGGAGCGCGACATCTTCTGCGTGCCCTCCTGGGCCTGGCACGAGCATGTCAATGCCTCGGCCTCTGACGATGCCTGTCTGTTCTGCCTGTCCGACATTCCGGTGATGCGGGCGCTCGGTCTCTACCGCGAACAGGCCTTCGGCGAAAACGGCGGCCATCAGCCGATACTGTGAGGAAAGAATGAAACTTGTAACCTACCGCGCCTCGGTCGAGGCGGCAGCCCGGCTGGGCGTGATCGACGGCGGCTTCGTGGTGGATGCGGGCCGGCTTGGCCTGCCCGACAGCATGCTGGGCCTCATTGAGGCCGGCCCCGCCGCCACCGCAGCACTGCGCGACGCGCTGCCCGCCGCGCCCTGGCAGGCAAAGCTGCCGGTTGAGAATGTGACCCTGCTGGCGCCGATCCCGCGGCCGAAGAAGAACATCTTCGGCATCGGCCTCAACTATGTCGAACATGTCGCCGAAAGCGCCAAGTCGCTGGACACGTCGAAGGATCTGCCGAAACAGCCGGTGATCTTCTCGAAACCGCCGACCACGGTCATCGCGCCGGGCGAGCCGATCCGCCACAATGGCAAGCTGACCCAGCAGCTTGACTGGGAGGTGGAGCTTGCCTGCATCATCGGCACCCGCGCCACCCGTGTGGCGCGCGCCGATGCCCTGTCGCATGTCTTTGGCTATTCGGTGATGATCGACGTTTCCGCCCGCGACAACCGTCGCGCCGGGCAATGGATCGTCTCGAAAGGCATGGACAGCTTCGCCCCCTTCGGCCCCTGCATCGTCACCGCCGACGAAATCCCCGACCCGCAGACATTGGACCTCTGGCTGACGGTGAACGGGGTTGAAAAGCAGCGCTCCAACACCCGGCACATGCTATTCAAGGTCGATGAGCTGATCGCCGACATCAGTGCGGGCATCACGCTGGAGCCTGGTGACATCATCGCGACCGGCACGCCGGAAGGTGTGGGCGCAGGTCGCACGCCACAGGAATGGATGAAGCCCGGTGATACCATCGTGGCCACGGTGGAAGGCATCGGCACTCTGCGCCACCCGGTGATCGACGCAATCAACCTCTGATCCTTGCCCTTTTCATCTGTTCAAAAATATCCTCGGGGGGTCTCGGAGGCGGACAGCCCCCTGGCCTTTTTAACGGGAAGCACCACATGACCCTGAAAGTCGCCGTCGCACAACTTGCCTCCGATCCGCTGTCGGCGCTGAACGCCGCGGAAAAGGCCGCTGCCGCTGTCCGTGAGGCCGCAGGGCAGGGGGCCCGCCTGATCGTCTTTCCCGAAGCCTATCTGGGCGGCTACCCTAAGGGTGCCAGCTTCGGTGCGCCCATCGGGATGCGCAAACCCGAGGGGCGCGCGGCCTTCGCCCGCTACCATGCGGCGGCCATCGACATTGACGGGCCGGAACTGGCGCTGCTGGCCGAAGCCTGCGCCGAGACCGGCGCCTTCGTCGTGGTCGGCGTGATCGAACGCGATGGCGCCACGCTTTACTGCACCGCCGTCTATCTGGACGGCGCGAAAGGCGTGGTCGGCAAGCATCGCAAGCTGATGCCCACCGCCGCCGAGCGGCTGGTCTGGGGCTTCGGCGACGGCTCCACCATGCCTGCTTTCAAGACCGATTTCGGCACCATCGGCGCGGTGATCTGCTGGGAAAACTATATGCCCGCCCTGCGGATGCATATGTATGACCAGGGCGTCACGCTTTACTGCGCCCCCACCGCCGACGACCGCGACACCTGGTTGCCGACCATGCGCCACATTGCGATGGAAGGCCGCTGCTTTGTGCTGACCGCCTGCCAGCACATCACCCGCGCCGCCTTCGGGCCGGACCATGAAAGCGCGCTGGGTGACGACCCCGATACGGTGATGATGCGCGGCGGATCGGCCATTGTCGGGCCGCTGGGGCAGGTGCTGGCCGGGCCGGATTTCAACGGCGAGACCATCCTTTACGCCGATCTCGACACCGCCGAAGTGATGCGCGCCAAGTTTGACTTCGACGTCACCGGCCATTACGCCCGTCCCGATGTGTTCCGGCTGGAGGTGGATACCCGCCCGAAACGCGCCGTGACAAAGGTGGAATGAATGCGCTTTGACCTCGACAAGATCGACACCGCCGTCGCCTACAAGCTGATGGCGGCGACGGTGGTGCCCCGGCCGATCGGCTGGGTTACGACATTGGACCGCGAAGGCCGGATCAACGCCGCGCCTTACAGCTTTTTCAACGTCATGGGGACCGAGCCGCCGGTGGTGGCGCTGGGTATCCTTGGCGACGCGCAGCGTGGCTTCAAGGACAGTGCGCGCAATATCCTCGACACCGGGGAGTTTGTGGTGAACCTCGTGCCCGAGGCGCTGGCGCCGCAGATGAATGTGACCGCCGTCGATGCGCCGCCGGGGGTGGACGAGCTTGAACTCGCGGGCCTCACCCCGGCGCTGTCCGCCCATGTGAAGCCGCCGCGCATTGCCGAAAGCCCGGTCAGCTTTGAATGCGTCAACCATTCAACCGTGGTGACCGGCCCGCATCAGGCGCTTGTGGTGGGTCGGGTGCTCGCCATCCATATCGCCGATGCCTTTGTAAAGGACGCCGCGCGCGGCCATGTCGACACGCCCGGCCTGAACCTCGTCGGTCGTGGCTTCGGCGCGACCTATATCCGCAGCCAGGACACGTTTGAAATGCCGCGCCCGACCTGGGCAACCTTCAAACGCTCGACATGACCTTTTGCGCGCCCAGCCAGCCCATGAGGATGGCGGGCGCGTTGGTATTGCCTGCGATCAGATTGGGGAAGCTGGAGGCGTCGATGACCCGCAGCGCCTCTACCCCCCGCACGCGAAGCAGCGGGTCCAGAACGCTGGTCGCAGCATCGCTGCCCATCCGACAGGTGCAGGAGGGGTGATAGACCGTGCCCGAACATTTGCGGAAATCCTCGATCAGCGCCGCATCGGTGCGGACCTCCGGCCCGGGGCGCAGTTCCTCGGCGATCACCGCCGCCATGGCGGGCTGTGCCGCCAGATGCCGCAGGTATTTCACAGCCAGCAGCATCTCCGCCACATCGTGATCGGTGCTGAAGGCATTGGCGACGATTTCAGGATGGGCAAGCGGATCGGGCGATTTCAGCCGGATATGCCCGCGCGAGGTCGGACGGCAGTTCGACAGACCCAGTGACAAGCCGGGGAAGGGATCGGGCGTCAGGATCGGGCGCTCACCGTCCCTTGGCAGCAGCGTGGAAAACGCCTGCATGTAAAGCTGCATGTTCGGGCGCGGCTCGGCGGCGCTGGTGCGAAAGAAACCGCCCGCATGGTTGATGGATTTCGCCAGTGGCCCGCCGCCCCCAAGGAAATACTGCATTCCTGCCCGCAGCTTGCCCCACCATGGGCGCAGCTCGTCATTATAGGTCGGCACCTTCATGCGGAAGGTGTAGTTGATACCCTGATGGTCGCTCAGATGCGCGCCGACATTCGGGTTGTCATGCAGGACCGGGATGCCCAGCCCCTGCAACAATGCGCCCGGCCCGATGCCCGACAGTTGCAGAAGCTGAGGCGAGTTCACCGCGCCACCTGACAGGACGACCTCGCCTTTCGTCCGCAGGCTGCGGGTCACACTACCCTGCCGGTATTCCACCCCTACCGCGCGGCGGCCCTCGAACAGCACCCGTGTCACCTGCGCCTTTGTGATGACCCGCAGGTTTGGCCGCTTCATGGCCGGGCGCAGAAAGGCCCGCGCCGCCGAATTGCGCCGCGCGCCCTTGATCGTCATCTGATAGACGCCGGCACCTTCCTGTGACAGGCCATTGAAATCGGGGGTGGTGGGCAGCCCCGCCTCGGCGCAGGCTTCCAGATAATTATGGACCAGTGGGTGCAGGCCCTTCCGGTTGGCCGAGATGAACAAGGGCCCGCCCCGGCCACGAAACACATCCGCCCCGGCCTCGTTATCCTCGATGGCGCGATAGGCGGGCAGGGCATCCGACCAGCCCCAACCTGGTGCTGCTTCCCCCCATTCCTCGTAATCGGCGTGATGCCCCCGGATCCAGACCATCGCATTGATCGAGGATGAGCCCCCCAGCAGCCGCCCCCGCGGCCAGTGATCGCGCTGGCCCGCCAAACCTGGGTCAGGTTCGGTCTTGTAAAGCCAGTTCACGGCTGGATCATAGAAGAGCTTGCCATAACCCAATGGAAGCTGGACATAAAAACGCTGATCTGTTCCACCCGCTTCGATCAGTGTGACACGGTACTTGCCGGATTCTGTCAAGCGGTAAGCCAGCGCACAGCCCGCCGAGCCTGCCCCTACGATAATGAAATCGCTGTCGTCCATGGCGCCGTCACCCTGCCGTTTCAGGCAAGACTAACGGTTTGCCTGACGCCGGCCTTCCTTGTCTGCGACGTAAAATGTCGCAGAAGGATCAGGGTTCCACCGCGAATTCCGGTGCATGATGAACTGGGAAATTCACCGATCGCGCGATGAAACACACCTCCGGGATACGATGATGCAGGGCTTCGGCGCGGGCCAGATCGGTGCCCGCCGCGACGCGGATGCGGGGGCGCAGCGTTGCGGCGATAAACCGGCCGGCGCCGCCCGGCCCGACCTCGCCCTGGCCGACCGGATCATCCTCGTAGCCGGTCACAATAACCCCGGCCTCTGCCGCATAATGCAGATACCATAGCATATGGCACGCGCTCAGTGCGGACAGAAGCAGATCCTCCGGGTTCATTTTGCCCCGGTCACCGCCCAGAAGCGGATCGTTGGAACAATGCACCACCGGCTTGCCTGGCACCGCGATATCCCAGGTCCGGTCATAGCCGCGATAGGTGGCCGTCCCGGCACCGCGATTGCCGGTCCAGCGGATATGGCTGGTGTAGTCATGCGTCATGGTCGCTTCCCTCCCCGGTCGAATCATGTATACATGTATACATAGCGAAAGAACAGCCATGACCCTGATCGAAACCCTGCGCCGCGATATTCTCGCCGGAACGATCCCACCCGGCAGCCTGCTGATGCAGACCGAACTGGCCGCCCGCTTTGGCGTCAGCCGCATTCCGGTGCGCGATGCCTTGCAGGCGCTGGCGGCGGAGCGTCTGGTGACTGTGGTGCCGGGCAAGGGGGCGCGGGTGATCCGCCTCGGGCCGCAGGAACTGGCCGAGGTTTATGATCTGCGCATCCTGCTGGAATGTGATCTGATCCACCGCGCGGCGCGCCGCACCACAGAGGCGCAGCGCGATGAGGCTGCGCATGTGCTGGCCCGGTCAGACCTCGAAGCCGGGCGCCCGGGGTGGGAGGCGGGAGATCGCGCCTTCCACATGTCGCTTTATGCGCCCGCGGAAAGCCCGCGCCAGATCGCGCTGGTCCACGAACTGCGTGACACGGCAGCGCTTCATCTGGCACAATATCAAGTACTTGCAGAAAATACCTCGCGCTGGCTGGACGACCATCACCAGATATTCAACGCATGGCAGGCCGGGCAGTCCGCCAGCGCCGCGGCCTTGCTTGCAGCGCATCTGACTGCCGCACGCGATCACCTGCTGCAGCTGGTTACCGCTCAGACGCGGTAGTAATCGCGATACCAGTCGACGAAGCGCCGCACCCCCTCGCGGATGTCGGTCCGTGGCAAGGGCCCGGTCAGCGCCTCGATCAGCGTCGCATCGGCCCAGGTTGCAGGGACGTCGCCGGGCTGCATCGGCATCAGGTTCTTCCGCGCTTCGGCTCCCGTCGCGGCCTCGATGGCTGCCACGAACTCCATCAACTGTACCGGCGCGCCGTTGCCGATATTCACCACGCGCCACGGAGCCACAGGCGACAGGCTGTCGAACGCGCCTGTGGCCTCAGTTCCCGGCACTGCCGCGATCAGCCGCTCGATCCCGATCACCAGATCGTCGATATAGGTGAAATCGCGCCGCATATCGCCATGGTTATAAACGTCAATGGCCTCGCCCGCGAGGATCGCCTTCACAAACTTGAACAGCGCCATATCGGGCCGCCCCCAGGGCCCGTAAACCGTGAAGAAGCGGAACATCGTGGTCGGCAGCCCGTACAGATGGGCATAGCTGTGCGCCATTGCCTCGGTTGCCTTCTTGGTCGCGGCATAGAAGCTCATCTGATGGTCGGCCTTATGCGTTTCGGCATAGGGCATCTCGGTATTCGCGCCGAAAACCGAAGAGGTCGATGCCAGCAGCAGATGCTGTGGCGGGAAAGCCCGCACGGCCTCCAGAACCTCGAAAGTTCCGATGAGATTGGCATCAACATAGGATCGCGGTGCCTCGATGGAATAACGCACCCCGGCCTGCGCCGCGAGATGCACGATCACATCGGGGCGGAACTCCTCGACCAAGCCGCGCACCAGCCCAGGTGCCTCCAGCAGCCCTTCGACCGCCCGAAAGCCCTTATTCTGCCGCAACATCGCGTGGCGGCGCTCTTTCAGCGCCACATCATAATAATCGCTCATCCCGTCGAGGCCCAACACCTGCCAACCCGCGTCGAGCAACCTCTGACTCAGGTGATAGCCGATGAATCCGGCCGATCCGGTGATGAAAATCTTGCCCGCCATGCCTTGCCCCTGCTTCTTGTCACAAATACTCTTGGGTCCGGGGAAGCGCCCCGGGGCCTCCGTCTCAGAACCGCGTCACCGCATAGGGCGCCACGTCCAGATCCGTCTGCCGCCCCGCTGCAATATCCGCCACGATCCGCGCCGTGATCGGGGCCAAAGTCAAGCCGATATGGCCATGACCATAGGCATGGATCACGTCATTGCCTGCGCGCGAGGGTGAAATCACCGGCAGGCTGTCCGGCATCGAAGGGCGGAAACCCATCCAGTCCCGGCTGGGCGTGCCCAGATCGGGGAAAATCGCGCGAGCGCCTTCCACCAGCCGGGCGATACGATGGGGCGAAGGTGGTGCGGTCAGCCCTCCCAGTTCCACCGTGCCCGCCACCCGCAACCGCCCCGACATCGGACACAGGTAGAAGCCCCGCGTGGTGGGGCAGGTGGGGCGGGTCAGGCGCGGGCGCTCCATGTCCCATTCCACATGATAGCCACGTTCAGTATCCAGCGGCACCCGGTCGCCGGCCTGCGCGGCCAGTGCGCGGCTATGGGCTCCGGCGGCGATGACCACCTGTCGCGCATGCAGCCGCAGGCCCGGTCCCTGCACCAGAATCCCGTCGAACTGCCGTGAAAGGTTTTCGGCCCGGTGGTGCAGATGCGGCACCCCCAGCGCGGTCAGCCGTGCCGCCAGCCGCCGCATCATTTCGCCGGGGTCCGACAGGAAGGTGGCCTGCGGGAAATAGGCCGCGCCCCCCTCTACCACCGGCAGACCCGGCTCCATGGCGCTGAACGCCTCGGGGCGCAGCAGTTCCACCTCGATCCCCAGCGTGCGGCGGGCGGTCATGTCGCGCCCGGCAGCGCGGAAGGCGGCGGCAGTTTCGTAAAGGTAAAGGCAACCACGATGCTGCAACAGCGCGCTGCCGCCGATCTCGGCCGCGAAATCGCGCCAGCGCGCATTGGCGGACCCCACCAGCGCCGCAATTGCCTGCGCATTGCGCGCGGCTGCGCCGGGCAGGCTCTGCCGGGCAAAACGCAAAAGCCACGGTGCCAGGGTCGGCAGTGCGGCATGGCGGATCGCCAGCGGCGAATTGCGGTCAAACAGCAGCGCGGGCAGGTTTTTCAGCACATCGGGCGTGCCGACTGGCTGCACGGCGTAATCGGCGATGGTGCCCGCATTGCCGTAAGACGCGCCCATTCCCGGCGCACCGGGATCGACGATGACGACCTCGCGCCCCTCCTGCACCAGTTGCAGCGCCACGGCCATGCCAATGGCGCCCGCACCCAGGACGGCGATGTCGGTCGTGTGGTGTTCGGTCATCTTCGCCCCGGAATGGCCGGGTGACGTACGCGTCACCCGGCGCTTTCCTTACATGCAGGCGGCGTAAAGCGCACGGGTATTCTCGCGCGTCATTTCGACCGGATTGCCGCCGCAGGACGGGTCTTCCAGCGCCATTTCGGTCAGCTCGTCCAGTCGCGCGGCCTCGACGCCCATTGCGGTCAGGTTGGCCGGGATGTTGAGCTTGGTGCGCAGGTCCATCACGGCGGCGCGGAAGCCATCGAACCCGCCTGCGATGCCCAGATAGGCGGCGGCTTTCCCGATCCGGTCCTCGATGGCAGCCCGGTTGAAATCCAGCACCATCGGCATGACGACGGCATTGGTGGTGCCGTGATGGGTGTTGTAGACCGCGCCCACCGGATGCGACAGCGAGTGGATGGCGCCAAGCCCTTTCTGGAAGGCCACCGCGCCCATGGCAGCCGCGCTCATCATATGGGCACGGGCGTCCAGGTTGCCGGGATTTTCATAGACTTCCACAAGGTTTTCGAACACCAGCCTCATGCCTTCCAGCGCGATGCCCTGCGACATCGGGTGGTAGAACGGGCTGCAATAGGCCTCAAGGCAATGCGCCAGCGCATCCATGCCTGTGCCTGCGGTGATGAACTTCGGCATCCCCACGGTCAGCGCCGGGTCGCAGATCGTGACCGCCGGCATCAGCTTCGGATGGAAGATGATCTTCTTCTTGTGGGTCTGCGAATTGGTCAGCACGCCCGCGCGCCCGACCTCGGACCCGGTGCCGGCGGTGGTGGGCACCGCGATGATCGGGGCGATCTTGTCGGCATCGGCGCGGGTATACCAGTCGTCGATGTCTTCCAGATCCCAGACGCTCAGACCCGCGTCCTGATGCGCCATCAGGGCGATCATCTTGCCCAGATCCAGCGCCGAGCCGCCGCCAAAGCAGATCACGCCGTCATGGTTGCCTGCGAGATAGGTCTTGATCCCGGCGGCCATGTTGATTTCGTTCGGGTTCGGGTCCACGTCCGAAAACAGCGCCTCGCCCAGACCGGCGGCCTTGAGAATGCCAAGCGCCTCGGCGGTGATCGGCAGGCTGGCCAGCGCGCGGTCGGTCACCAGCAGGGGCCGGGTGATGCCCGCTGCCTTGCAATGATCGGCCAGTTCTGAAATCCGGCCCACGCCGAATTTCATGGCCGTCGGGTAAGACCAGTTCCGGTTCGGAACGTTATGGGTCATTTCGTCACCTTTTTCAGATGGTAGGATTTCGGCCGCGTGACCGAATAGAAGCCAAGGAAAGACAGCGAGCCACCGCGCCCGGTATCCTTGCAGCCGGTCCAGCACAGGGCCGGATCAAGGAAATCGCAGCGGTTCATGAAGATGGTGCCGGTTTCGATCTGCGCGCCGATCTCGGCGGCGGCTTCCGCATCTGCGGTCCAGATCGAGGCGGTCAGGCCATAAGGGGAATCGTTCATCAATTTGATGGCCTCGGCATCGTCCTTCACCGGCATGATGCCGACAACCGGGCCGAAGCTTTCCTCCATCATTACCCGCATGGAATGATCGACGTTCACGAGGATCTGCGGCGCGAGATAGGCGCCGCCGTCATCGGCGGGGAAGGCGGCCGGGTCGATCAGGGGCTTGGCCCCTGCCGCGATGGCCTCGGCCACCTGCGCGCGCACCGTGGCGGCGAAGCGCTTGTTCGCCATCGGGCCCAGCGTGCTGGCGGCATCGAAAGGATTGCCAAGCTTCAGCCCGTCGACCCATTTCACCGCCTTTTCCACGAAGGCATCGTAAAGGCTTTCGTGGACATAGATACGCTCGATCCCGCAGCAGCATTGCCCGGCATTATACATTGCGCCGTCCATCAGGCTGTCCACTGCCGCATCCAGATCGGCGTCTGCGCGGACATAGCCGGGGTCTTTGCCGCCCAGTTCCAGCCCCGTCGCGGTGAAGGTGCCCGCCGCTGCCTTCTCGATGGCAGCACCCCCACCGACCGAGCCGGTGAAGTTGATGAAGTTGAACGCCCGCGCGCCGATCAGCGCCTCGGTGGTGGCGTGATCCAGCACGACATTCTGGAATACATCCTCGGGCACGCCTGCGGCATGGAAGGCCTCGGCCAGACGCTCGCCGACCTTCAGGGTCTGGCTGGCATGCTTCAGCACCACCGTATTCCCGGCGATCAGCGCCGGGGCGAGGGTGTTGATGGTGGTGAGGTAGGGGTAGTTCCACGGCGCGATGATGAAGACCACGCCCACTGCCTCGCGCGCGAGGTAGCGGGTGAAGCGGTCACTGTCCTCGACCACCACGGGCGCAAGGGTCTTGGCCGCAATCTCGGCCATGTAGTTGGTGCGGTCGATCACGCCGCCCCATTCGCCACCGAACCGGGTCGGGCGGCCCATTTGCCAGGCCAGTTCCTCGACCAGAACGTCCTTCTTTTCCATCAGCTTGTCGACACCGGCCTTGACCAGCGCGATGCGATCCTCCAGCGGGCGCGCGGCCCAGGCCTTTTGCGCGGCCTTCGCCCGCGCGGCGGCGGCAAAGGCATCGTCCCGCGACAGTGGCTGGCGTTCCAGCCAGACCGAGCCGTCCACGGGCGAGATCAGTTGAATCGGTTTCATCCTCGTCGTCCTTCAAGCGCGCCCGCAGGCGCCGGTTGTCTCTTACGCCCGGTCAAAGCCGCGCTGGCGTTCCCAGTCGGTCACCACGCGGTTCTGTTCGTGCAATTCCCATTCGGCGGCGTGGACATAGTGGTCGACCACCTCGTCGCCAAAGGCCGCGCGCAGCATGGCCGACCCACGCAGCGCCGCCGCAGCCGCGCCCAGCGTGTTCGGGATCTCGCGCACATTGTCGGCGGCATACATGTCGCCCGTCATTTCGGGTTCCAGTTCCATCTTGCCCTCGATCCCCGCAAGGCCCGCCGCCAGCAGGGCGGCACAGGCAAGATAGGGGTTCAGATCGGCGCCGCCGATGCGGCATTCCACCCGCACGGCCTTGGTATTTTCGCCGCAGACGCGGAAGCCGGCGGTGCGGTTGTCGCGGCTCCAGACTGCTTTCGTCGGGGCGAACATGCCGACGACGAAGCGTTTGTAGCTGTTGACATAGGGCGCGAGGAAATAGGTCAGCTCCGCCGCATGGGCCAGTTGCCCGGCCATATACTGCTTCATCAGCACGCTCATGCCATGCGCATCAGCCTCGTCGCGGAAGGCGGGCTTGCCGTCCTGCCACAGAGACTGGTGGATATGGCTGCTCGACCCGGCCTTGCAGTGGTCATATTTGGCCATGAAGGTGACGCTGGCGCCATGCTGAAGCGCAATCTGCTTCACCCCCAGCTTGATGATGGCGTGCATGTCCGAGGTATCGAGCGCGTCGGAATATTTCGCGTTGACCTCCTCTTGCCCGGCATCGGCCTCCCCCTTGGAGCATTCGATCGGGATGCCCGCGTTCCACAGTCCGTTGCGGATGTCGCGCATGATCGGCTCGTCCGCCGAGGTGCCCCAGATCGAATAATCGACATTGTGCCGCGCTTTCGGTGTGGGAAGCGGAAAGCCGCGGTCGTGCAGATCGGCGAAGGTTTCGTCGAAAAGGAAGAACTCCAGTTCGGTCGCCATCATGGCGTCAAAGCCCATGGCCCTGGCGCGCTCCACCTGACGTTTCAGGATGGCGCGCGGCGAATGCGGCACCGGCTTGTGGGTGTGGTGGTCCAGCACGTCGCACATCACCATGGCCGTGCCCGGCGCCCAGGGCAGGCGGCGCAGCGTGGCCAGATCGGGCTTCATCACATAATCGCCATAGCCCGCCGCCCAGGAGGTGCTGCGATAGCCCGGCACGGTATACATCTCCATGTCCGTGGCGAGCAGATAGTTGCAGCAATGTGTCTCGTCATGGGCGCCGTCGATGAAATGTTGCGCGACGAAACGCTTGCCCATCAGGCGCCCCTGCATATCCACGATGCAGGTGGCAACGGTGTCGATTTCTCCGGCCGCGACGGCGGCTTTCAGGGCGTCGAAGGTGAGGTTGGCGGGCATGTCTGGCCTCGTATCTCAGAAAAGGGGGAGGGGGTTCAGGCGGGTGCGGAAGGCACCGCCGCCGAACTCGGGCTTTCTGGGCCAGCAACAGGGGCGCAGCAGGGCCAAGGCCATCTCTCTCCTCCACCGGGTCACAAGGGACCGGAATTTGATCATATATAGTGCGGGGCGGGGGCGCGCAATGGCGCCCCCGGCCTGGTGTCAGTAGCGATAGGGCGGGCCTGCCTGCACCATGGTCTCGTTGTATTTCTTGATGATCTCGACGACCTTGGCCTTGGTTTCGCTTTCGGTCGCGACCTCGTCCCAGAACTTCACGGCGGCATCCTGAACGGTCTGCCATTCCGCATCGGGGATGGTGGTCAGCTTCAGCTTGCCCCCATTGATCCGCAGATCGGCCTCGCCCGCCCAATACCAGTGCTGGCGATAGTAGTGCGACTGCTCGAAACAGGTTTCCAGCAGCTTTTGCAGATGCGGCGGCACGGCATTCCAGCGGTCCATATTGGCGAAGAAATGCCCGATCCACGCGCCCGAGATATTGTTGGTCAGGAAGTAGTCGGTCACATTGGCCCAGCCCACCGTGTAAACTTCGGTGATGCCCGACCAGGCCAGACCGTCCAGCTCACCGGTTTGCAGCGCAACTTCCACGTCTTCCCACGGCAGAGTCACCGGGACGACGCCGAATTGCGCAAGGAAGCGCCCGGCTGTCGGGAAGGTGAAGATGCGCAGGCCCTTGAGATCCTCAAGGCTGTTGATCGGTTTCTTGGTCGAGAAGTTGCAGGGGTCCCACGACCCGGCAGAAATATGCTTTACCCCGACGGCGGCATATTCCTCTTCCCAGATCTGCTTCAGACCGTATTTGTTGAACAGCGCCGGTACGTCGAGGCTGTAACGCAGCGCCATCGGGAAATAGCCACCGAACACGGTGACTTCGGTGGGCGAGGCCATGGAGTCGTCATCCGACTGCACACAGTCGATGGTGCCCGACTGCATGGCCTGAAACAGCTCTGCCGTGGGGACAAGCTGGTCTGAATAGTAAAGCTCGATCTCCATCTGGCCTTGCGCGATTTCGTTGAACGCGTCGACCGCCGGTTTCACCACATGCTCGCCCAGGGCAGCACCGGCATAGGTCTGCATGCGCCATTTGATCGGCGCCTGCGCGCGCCCCACCGAGGGGGCGGCAAGGGCCGCCGCGCCGCCAAGCGCGCCGGTGGTCAGGAACTTCCGTCTCGTCGTCATGGTGAACCTCCGTTGGGATTGTCAGGATGCGGGGGCGGTGCGGCCGCCCCTCGCCGGGTTGTTATTGGCCGTAGATCGTCTGTGGCAGCCACAGCGCGATCTGCGGAAAGATCATCACCAGCGCCAGCGCAATGGCCATCATCACCACGAAGGGCGTCACCGAACGGTAGATGTCCAGCATGGTAATCTCGCGCGGGGCGAAGGCCCGCATCAGGAACAGGTTGTAGCCGAAGGGGGGCGTCAGATAGGCGATCTGACAGGTGATGGTGTAAAGCACGCCATACCAGATCAGCACCTGATCGGGCGGCAGGCCCAGATCCAGCTGCGCCACCAGCGGCACATAAAGCGGCGCCACGATCACCAGCATGGCGGTATCGTCAAGGAACATCCCCATCAGCAGGAACGAAAGCTGCATCAGGATCAGGATGGTCCACGGGCCCATGTGCAGGCGGTCGACGAACAGGCCCTCAATGGCCTTCACCGCCCCCAGCCCGTCAAACACCGCGCCGAAGGACAGGGCCGCGAGGATGATCCACATGAACATGCAGGAAATGCCCAGCGTGTTGCGGGTGGCGACCTCGAACACCTGACGGGTGAAGCGGCGCTTGATCACGGCGGCCAGCGTGGTCGTGGCGACCCCGATGACCGAGCTTTCCACCAGCGAGGTATAGCCCTTCACGAAAGGCACCATCATGGCGGCGAAGATGAACAGCGGCAGCAGGCCGGCCCCGAGGAGGCGCATCTTCTCGGCGCTGGTGATGGCCGCGCGTTCCTCGGCATCGAGGGCCGGGCCAAGGCGCGGCGACAGGCGGCAGCGCAGTGCGATGTAAAGGATGAACAGCGCCGCCATCAGCAGCCCCGGCACGATCCCGGCAAGCCAGAGCTGGCTGACCGGCGCGCGGGCGATCATCGCGTAAAGCACCAGCACGACCGAGGGCGGGATCAGGATGCCAAGGCTCGATCCGGCCTGAATGACGCCGGTCACCATGCGCTTGTCATAGCCGCGCCGCAACAGTTCGGGCAGGGCAATGGTCGAGCCGATGGCCATGCCCGCCACCGAAAGCCCGTTCATCGCGGAAATCAGCACCATCAGCAGGATCGTCCCGATGGCAAGCCCGCCGGGCACCGGCCCGAACCAGACGTGGAACATCCGGTACAGGTCTTCTGCGAGCCGCGTTTCGCTCATGACATAGCCCATGAAGACGAACATCGGCAGCGTTAGCATCGGATACCATTTCATCAGCTTCATGGCGGCCGAAAAGCCCATTTGCTGCCCGCCGGTGCCCCAAAGCGCCAGCGAGGCTACCACGGCGACGAAGCCGATGATGCCGAAGACCCGCTGCCCGGTCATCATCAGGAGCAGCATGGTCGAGAACATCAGAAGGGCAATCATCTCCTGCGGCATCAGATCTCCTCCCCGCGCAGGGTGGCAATGTCGCGGATGAGATAAACGAGCGATTGCAGGAACATCAGGATGAAGCCCAGAAACATGGTGATCTTGATTGGCCAGAGATAGGGGCGCCAGGCGGTCGGCGACCGCTCCAGCCGGCCGATCTGCGGCAGAAGCGCGCCTTCAGGCCATTTCAGGGTCAGCGAATAGGCCAGGCTTTCCCAGGCCCCCCAGACCATGACGGCCAGATAGAACATCAGCGCCAGCACGGTGAAGGCATCGAAGGCGGCGCGGGTGCGGTCATTCCAGCGCGAATAGGCAAGATCCATCCGCACATGGCTGCCCATCTGCATCGAATAGGGGCCGCCCAGGATGTAATAGGCGACCATGATGAACTGCGCCATTTCCAGCGTCCACATCGAGGGCGTGAACGCGGCCTTGGAAATGGCCGACCATGCCAGAACAGCCATCAGAGCGAACAGCAGATACATGGCGAAGCGGCCGATGCCGTGGTTCAGCTTCTCGACCCCGTGCACGAAAGCGACGATCCAGCGCGGCAAGGCTCAGCCCTCCTTCTTCAGGTCGGTCAGGGCGGCGGCGATCACCGGCGCCAGCCGGTCGGCCATCGCCTGTTCCGCCTCGGGCGAGGCGATCAGGTCGTTGCGGATTTCCAGCATGGCATTCGCCAGGCCATAGGGCGTGGCATGCAGGCGCAGCGTATGGGTCACGTCATCGGCCGCCGAATAGGGCGCGTTCAGCCCGCAGGCCAGACTCGATGTCGCCTCGGCCCCGGCGAGGATGGCGCGGGCCAGCCGGTCGTCGGCATCATGGATCACACCGAATTCCACCGCGCGCTTCTGTCCGAAGTAAACCGGGGTGAAGCTGTGGATGGTGACAAGGACGGGGCGGCGCCCCAGCGCGATCCGTTCGGCAATCAGCCCGTGCAGCGCGTCGTGAAACGGCACATAGATCGCCGCAGCCCGCGCTGCGCGTTCCGCGGGCGTAATCGCCGCATTGCCCGGAACCTCGTACACCTCGGATTTCGCAGGCATTGCGCCCGGCATGTCAGGCGCGCGGTTGCAATCATAGATCAGGCGGCTGACCGTGGCGGCAACCGTGGTCGCCCCCAGTCGCACCGCCAGCCCCTGCATCAGCCCCAGCGCGCCGGGGTCCCAGGCGATGTGCGCCTGCCGCTGTTCTGCCGTCAGCCCCAGATCGCCCCAGGGCGCCGGAAAGGTATTGGCGGCATGTTCACAGACGAGGATCAGGTCGCTGCCTGCCTCGGCCCGCCCGGTGATCACGGGGGTGAAAATCGCCGGAGCCACGGCCCCGGCCTGCATGTCTGGCTGTGCAGTCATTGCTGCGAGTCATCCCTGTTGTTGCCTTCAGGGTTCACCGCCGACCCGGTTCTGTCAAGAATTTTTCTTCTGCGTAATTTCTGTTACAAATTTTTCCAAACGGGTGCAGAATGGCCCCGAACCGGCAGCCGGAGGGCCGCGATGGACGAACAGATCACCATTGAGGACCGGATGCGCGCGGCGCTGCCCGATCTGACCCGCGCGGAACGCCAGCTTGCCACCCATGTGCTGAAGAACTACCCGGTCGCCGCGCTGGGCTCGATCACCACGCTGGCCAAGGCGGCAGAGGTCTCCACGCCCACGGTAGTGCGGCTCTGCCAGAAGCTGGGCTACAAGGGCTATCCCGATTACCAGTCTGCCCTGCGCGGCGAGGTGGAGGCGATGTTGATGTCACCCATCGCCAAGCATGACCGCTGGGCGGGCGGGGTGCCGGATACTCATATCCTCAACCGTTTCGCCGATACGGTGGTGGGCAATCTGCAAGCCACGCTGGGCCAGATCGACCATGCGGAATTCGATGCGGCGGCCAGCCTGCTGGCCGATGGCGACCGTGCGATCTTCGCCATGGGCGGGCGGATCACCCATGCGCTTGCAGATTACTTTGTCACGCTGATGAAGGTGGTGCGCCCCGATGTGACGCTGCTTTCCGGTCTGTCGAACACCTGGCCGCCCGCGTTGCTGGATATGAAGCGCGGTGATGTGCTGCTGGTCTTCGACATTCGCCGCTATGAAAACACCGTTCTGCAACTTGTGGAGCTGGCGGTGGAACAGGGGGCCGAGGTCGTTCTGATCACCGACCGCTGGGTCAGCCCCGCCGCCGCCCATGCCCGCCACACGCTTGCCGCCCACATCGAGGCGCCAAGCGCATGGGACAGCATGGTGTCCATTACAGTTCTGGTCGAAACCCTGCTCGCCTCGGTGCAGACCCTGCGCTGGGACGCAACGGAGGCACGGCTGAAGCGGCTGGAAGGGCTTTACGACCGTTCCCGCTTCTTCCGCCGCCCGAGGTGAGCGGCAAAAATCTTCAGCAAGATTTTTACCGCCCCGTTCCCTGCGTCGCTACTGGTTGTCAGGCTGCGCGCGGACCGAGATCCGCCCCAGCCGGGTGATCCGGTAGGGCGCGCCGTTTTCCGAGCCGATCAGCCGCTTGCGGCGCAGGCTCTGGAACACCTGCAAGGTGCAATCGGCAAGGATCATGCCCTCGCGGGTCACGCGGAGAACGGTGTCGATCTTACTGCCTGTGGCGCGGTGGTGTTCAATCCGGCCACCCTTGGCCAGCACATGCAGAACCCGTTGTTCGGGTCTGGAGATATTCATGGGATTGTCCGTCAGATAAGGCAAACCATCCGCGCGAGGCTTGGCCCGGCGGATCAGCTTCCCCTTGTCAGGCCAAGGGGTCAGCCCTTGCGCACAGTCTCTGACATAAACTCTCCATCATGCGCGTGTCGCGCGCGGCCAACATGGCCGCTTGCCGGGCGATCTTCAATAGCCGCGGGTAAGCTCCACCTGATGCAGCAGGCGCTCGCCCGCTTCACCGCGCCGGATATTTTCCGCGACCACGCGCGCGGCGGAAGAGGCGCGGGTATCGGCGGCGATATGCGGCGTGACGGTAACGCCGGGGTGGCGGCGGAACGGGTGATCCTCGGGCAGCGGCTCGATGCGGAAGACATCCAGTGTTGCATGCCCCAGCGCGCCGCTGTCCAGCGCGGCCAGCAGCGCGTCATCGTCGATCAGCGCGCCGCGACCGGGGTTCACGATCACCGCCCCCTGCGGCAGCCAGGCCAGACGCCGGGCATCCAGCAGGTTTTCGGTCTCAGCCGTGCGGGGCAGCAGCGTCACCACGATTTCGGCCTTGCGGAGCAGCGCCTCCAGCCCCGCCTCGCCGTGATGCGCGGGAATGTCGAGCCCGGTCTTGGCCGAGCGGCTCCAGCCCTCCACAGCGAAGTTCAGGGCTTTCAGCGCGCGGGCGCAGGCGAGGCCCAGCTCGCCCAGCCCCAGCATTGCCACGACACGTTCCCGCGCCAGCGGCGGCACGATCTGTTGCCAGCCCGGGGCGCCCTTAATGTAGCGGTCCATCCCCAGATGGTGCCGCAGCGCATGGCCGGTGACATATTCCACCATGCCCTCGGTCAGACCCGGATCGACCATGCGGCACAGGGGCTGCGTCAGTGTCCGGTTGCCGACGATCCGTTCGACCCCGGCCCAGAGATTCAGGACCGCGCGGCAGCGGGTGTAGGGGGTGAAATCCTGCAAGGCGCTGCCGGGGGCGTAGACGATATAATCGACCTCTCCGGGCGTGGCCTCAGTCACCAGTGCCGCATCAAGCCCGGCCTCGGCGAAAGCCACCCGCAAATGCGGGCCATATTCCGGCCAGAGCGCCTCACCCGCCGCAAACAGCACCGTCACAGTCATCCGCTTTCCTTCCTCGCCTTGATCCGCCGTCAGCGCGGGCGGTGGACATGGGCGCTTTGCACCAGCCCGAAGCCCACCAGCAGCACCAGCATGGCCGACCCGCCGTAGGACAGCAAGGGCAGCGGCACCCCCACCACCGGCGCCATGCCCATCACCATCGACAGGTTCACCGCGATGTAGAAGAACAGGTTCGCCGCGCAGCCAAGGATCAGAAGCTGCGAGAAACGGTCGCGGTTTTGCAGGGCCGAGACGATGCAGAAGCCGATGATACCCGCGTAAAGCAACAGCAACGAAAAGGCGCCGACAAAGCCGAACTCTTCGGCCAGCGTGGTAAAGATGAAGTCGGTATGTTTTTCAGGCAGGAAGTTCAGCCGCGATTGCGTGCCCTGCATGAAGCCCTTGCCGGCCCAGCCGCCGGAGCCGAGAGCAATCTTGGCCTGAATGATGTTGTAGCCCGCGCCCAGCGGATCGGCGGTCGGGTCGAGGAAGGTGTCGATCCTTGCATACTGGTAATCATGCAGGAACTGCCATGGGGTTCCGCGCAGGGCAAAGACGCCGTAGATCGCGCCGCCCACCAGCCCCGCAACCGCGCCGAAATACCACCAGCTGACACCCGCACAGAACATCACCGCCGCGCCGACCGCCAGCAGCATGACCGAGGTGCCGAGGTTCGGCTGCATCAGCACCAGGATCGTCGGCATCACGATCAGCAGCACGGGCAGCAGCACCCACAGCGGGCGCGAGACCTTCTTGGGGTCGAGCCAGTCGTAATAGGCGGCCAGCGCCATCACGAGGGTGAATTTCATCATCTCGGACGGCTGCAACACCAGTGGTCCGAGGTTGATCCAGCGCTGCGCGCCCATGCCCACATGGCCGAAGAATTCCACCACGAGCAGCAGCCCTACAGAGACCAGATAGGCCAGCGCCGACATGTTGCGCCAGAACCATACCGGGATGAAGGCGACGAAGAACATCAGCGCCATGCCCAGACCGAAGCGCTTCATCTGCGGCTCGGCCCACAGTTCCATACGGCCGCCCGAGACGGAATAGAGCATCAGGAACCCGACTGCCGCCACGGCGGTCATCATCAGGATGACGGGCCAGTTCAGATGCAGCACCTTGCGCAGCCCGGTCGGGGCGGTCTTGATGCGGTATTCCAGAAAGCTCATGCCGGTCTCTCCGCCTCAGGCCCGCGACCGCGTGGTGCTGTCGGCGCCGAAATCGCGCAGCTTCATGTCGTTGAAGCGCGATTCGATCGTGCCGCGCTGCGAGGCGGGATAGGCGCTCAGCGGCGGGATGCCGCCGGTCAGGCAGAAAAGCAGCAGGTCGCGGGCAATGGGCGCGGCCACAGCCGACCCGCCACCGCCATGTTCAACCACCACCGAAACCGCGACACGCGGGTTTTCGAAGGGGGCGTAGCAGACGAACAGCGCATGGTCGCGCCGGTTCCATGGCAACTGATCGTTGCGCACCACGCCCGAGGCACGTTCCTGCGTCGAGATGTTGCGCACCTGCGCCGTGCCGGTCTTGCCCGCCATCAGCAGGGTTTCATCCGCAATGCGGGAGCCCTTGGCCGTGCCATGGGCGCCGTTCATCACCTCATACATCCCGCGCCGGACTGAAGCGAGGTGCTGGCTGCTCAGATCGAGTGGCGGCGCTTCGGGCAGGGGCACTTCCTGCGTGCCGATCATCCGCACCAGCCGTGGCTGGATGGCCCGGCCGCTGGCGATGCGCGCCGTCATCACCGCAAGTTGCAGCGGCGAGGTCAGCACATAGCCCTGACCGATAGAGGCGTTGATCGTGTCACCGATGCGCCAGTCCTGCTTGTAGCGTTCCTGCTTCCAGGCCTTGTCGGGCATCACCCCTTCGGTGATGGCGGACATGGGCAGATCGTGTCGTATGCCAAGACCCAGCTTGCGGCCCATCTCGGCGATCTTGTCGATGCCGACCTTCTGCGCGATGTCATAGAAGTAGACGTCACAGCTTTCAGCAAGGGCAGAATGCAGTGAAACGGTGCCGTGGCCCGAGCGTTTCCAGCAGTGGAACCGGCGGCTGCCGACCTCGTAATGGCCGGGGCAGTAGACGCCCGTCTGGGGTGTGATCACACCCGCTTCCAGCGCCGCCAGCGCGGTGACCATCTTGAAGGTCGATCCGGGCGGATAGGCGCCCTGCACGGTCTTGTCGGCCAGCGGGCGGTGGTCGTTTTCCAGCAGGACCGAGTAATCCTTCTGGCTGATTCCGCGTACGAAAAGGTTTGGGTCGAAGGACGGCGCCGAGACGCAGGCCAGAAGATCGCCGGTCTGCACGTCGATGGCCACCATGGCGGCGCTTTCATCGCCCAGCCGTGCCTGCGCAAAATTCTGCGCCTCGGCGTCAATGGTCAGACGCAGATCATCGCCGGGGTCGCCCTCCAGCCGCTCCAGCTCGCGCATCACCCGGCCGACGGAATTCACCTCGATCCGTTTCTGCCCGGCCCGCCCGCGCAACTCCGCCTCGGTCCAGCGTTCCACCCCGACCTTGCCGATCTGGAATTTCGGCAGCTGAAGCACGGGGTCCGGGTTCTCGATCCGCTCCAGATCCCGCTCGGACACCGGGCCGACATAACCCACCACATGCGCGAAATCCTGATCCAGCGGATAGACACGGCTGAGGCCGACTTCGGGCGTGACGCCGGGCAGCGAGGGCGAGTTGATGGCGATTTTCGAGAAATCTTCCCAGCTCAGCCGGTCAGCCACGATGATCGGCACGAAGGGAGACCGGCGCTCCACCTCCTTCAGGGTCTTTTCGATGTCGGCGGGCGGCAGGGCCACGATGGAGGCAAGCCGCTTCAGCACCATTTCCACATCGCCTGCATCTTCGCGGGTGATGACGACGCGGTAATTCTGTTCGTTTCCGGCGATCAGGCGGCCGTTGCGGTCGAAGATCTGACCGCGCGCGGGCGGGATCAGCCGGATGTTGACCCGGTTCTCCTCGGCCAGCAGGCGAAATTCCTCGGCCTGGTCGACCTGTAGATACCGCATCCGCGCGCCCAGAACGGCGACGAAGGCGGTCATGGCGCCGCCCATCAGGAAGGCGCGCCGACGCACGCCCCGCACGGAATCTTCGGTATCGCGTTGCGTCCGTTTCATAGCCGCCGTCCCATCGAATCGACCTCGCCCATCCCCGGCTTATGGACCCGCAGTGTGACATGCGACAGCCAGACGACCACGGGATAGGCAAGCACCGTCGCCACCGCCTGCGTCATGGCATAGCCAAAGCCCGCCTGCGGCAGCAGGGTTACCGCAAAGACCAGATGATAGCCCAGAAACATGCCGAACATCAGCAGGCCGATGAAAATCCATTCCGTCGCAAAACTCAATTCACGGGTCAGTGCGATGCGGGACCGCAGGATTTCCGACCCGACCAGCACCAGGGCGGTCCACAGCCCCGGCGGCCGCAGCAGCAGCATGTCCTCGGTCAGCACGACCGCTACGATCAGCAGGGCGGGCATGTAATCGGGGCGGCGCTGCACCCAGGCGAGGATCAGGCACAGCAGAAGATCGGGGCCGGGCAGGCGGCCCGCCTCGGACCCAAGGGGCAGCAGGCGCAGGAAGATCAGGAACAGCGCCACCGCCACGAAGATCCCGCGATGCATCAGCACGTCGCGGCGCAGCGGATCAGCCATTGCTGTCCTCCCCCTCGGCAGGGGGCGGGGGGCCGATCTCGCCGGGCGTCACCGGCTCGGCCACCAGACCACCGGGATCGGTGATCGCCTCAAGGTCGTGGCTGCGCAGCACGCGCAGGAAATCCAGCCGCTCGTAATCGGCGGCCAGCAGGGCGCGCAGCCGACGGTCCGGCCCCTGCGCGACCGACCCTACCAGCAGACCCGCCGGGAAAACCCCGCCATCGCCCGAGGTCACCACCCGGTCACCGGGGCGCACCAGATCGGCCTTTTCCACAAATTCGAGCGGCGGGGCAGAAGAGTTGTCGCCGGACAGAAGCGCCTTCTGTCCCGACGGCTCCACCACCACCGGAATGCGCGAACTGGAATCGGTCAGCAGGATCACCCGTGCGCTGCGCCTGCCCACGCCCGATATGCGCCCGACAAGCCCGATGCCGTCCATCGCGGCCCAGCCGTCCCGCACGCCGTCCCGCTCGCCCACGTTGATCAGCACGGATTGCCGGAACGGGCTGCCGCTGTCGGCCAGCACCACGCCGGTGATATGCGTCAGCTTCGGGTCCAGCCGCACCTGATTGAGGTCCAGAAGCTTCGCATTCTGCTGTTCCAGCCGCAGCGCCGCTTCTTTCCAGCCGCGCATCTGCTTCAGTTCCTGCCGAAGTTCCTGATTTTGCTCGTAAAGCTTGGTGTAGGACTGGAAGCCCTGCACCATCTGCACCGCCTTGGTCACCGGCAGCATCACCCAGTCAAAACTGGGCACCGTGCGATCCACCAAGGCGGTGCGGAAGCGTTCCACGCGCGGGCTGTCGATGCGCCACAGCAGGAACAGAGCCAGCAAAAGCACCACCAGCGCGCCGATCAGGATGCGCCTGATCGGGCGGGCAAAATCCTCCGGGTTGGTCCGGTTCTTTGCCACGCGCGGCCCCTTTGCGATGCGCTGTGTCCTGCGGCTCAGCTATCGTAGTCGATGACGTGCCGCAGTTGTTTTTCGTATTCCAGCGCCTTGCCGGTGCCAAGCGCCACACAGTTGAGCGATTCATTGGCGACGGAAATCGACAGGCCGGTCTGTTCGCGCAGCGCCAGATCCAGATCGCCCAGCAGCGCACCACCGCCGGTCAGCATCACGCCGCGATCCACGATATCGGCCGCCAGATCGGGCGGGGTGGTTTCCAGCGCCTGCATCACCGCGTCGCAGATCTGCTGCACGGGTTCGGCCAACGCCTCGGCCACCTGGGCCTGGTTGATCTCGGTTTCTTTCGGCACGCCATTCAGCAGGTCGCGGCCGCGGATCTGCATCGAGGCGCCGCGCCCGTCATCGGGCATCCGCGCCGTGCCGATCGAGGTCTTGATGCGCTCCGCCGTGCTTTCGCCGATCAGCAGGTTCTGATGACGGCGCAGGTAGCTGATGATCGCCTCGTCCATCCGGTCGCCGCCCACACGGACGGAACGCGCATAAACGATGTCACCCAGCGACAGAACGGCCACTTCGGTCGTGCCGCCGCCGATGTCGACCACCATGCTGCCGGTCGGTTCGGTGATCGGCATCCCCGCGCCGATCGCCGCCGCGATGGGCTCGGCGATCAGGCCCGCGCGGCGCGCACCGGCTTGCAGCACCGAATTGCGGATCGCGCGCTTTTCCACCGGGGTCGCGCCATGCGGCACGCAGACGATGATCTTCGGTTTGGCGAAGGTCGTGCGCTTGTGAACCTTGCGGATGAAATGCTTGATCATTTCCTCCGCGCTGTCGAAATCGGCAATCACGCCGTCGCGCATCGGGCGGATGGCCTCGATGCTGCCCGGCGTCCGGCCCAGCATCAGCTTGGCATCCTCGCCCACGGCGAGAACCTGCTTCTTGCCGTCCTTCACATGGTACGCCACCACCGAGGGTTCGTTCAGCACGATGCCCTTGCCCCGGATATAGACAAGCGTATTCGCGGTGCCGAGGTCGATCGCCATATCCGACGAAAAGAGGCCGGTGAGTGACATGCTGGACTGCGTCCTTCGATGAGCAAAAACGGATCAGCCCGCGACTCAGGCCGTTTCCGGCGCGGGCGCCTTCATATAAAGACAGCACCCGACCGGCGAAAGCCCGGAGTCTGCGTGGACGGCACAATTCCGCGTGTTCTGTAAGGGCTTGCACTTATCGAACATTTCAGGCGGATGGTGGCGGATGGATTTTGGCTATCGTTGCAGACTTGCAATATTTGGCGCCCCGGAATGAAAAAGGCCGCCCGGTGGGCGGCCCTTTCTCGGCTCAAAGTGCGCGTGGCGCCTTCTGCAACAGCGGCATCACATCCGCCATTTCCGGCCCGTTGGCCCGCCCGGTCAGCGCCTTGCGCAGCGGCATGAACAGCCCCTTGCCCTTGCGGCCCGTCGCCTCTTTCACCGCCGTGGTCCATTCCGACCAGGTGGTTTCGGTCCAGGGCTGGGCGGGCAGCAGGGTCAGCGCCTGCGCGACGAAATCGCGATCCTCGTCCTCGACCAGCGGCTCGGCGCCGTCGCGGAACAGTTCCCACCAGCCGGCCAGATCGTCCAGCACGGTGATGTTGTCCTTGGCCACGCGCCAGAAGGCCGCCAGCTTGTCCTCCGGCACCCCCAGCGCGCGGATGCGATCCGCCACCGCATCCAGCGGCAGCGCCTGCACATGGGCGCGGGTCAGCGGGAACAGGTCTTCCGCGTCGAATTTGGTCGGGGCGGAGCCGAAGCTTTCGACATCGAAGCCTTCTGCGATCTCGTCCAGCGAGCCGGCCAGAACCACGGGCTTCGACGATCCCAGCCGCGCCATCAGCGACAGCAGCGCCAGCGGCTCGACCCCCCGTGCGCGCAGGTCGCGCAGGGACAGCGTGCCAAGGCGCTTCGACAGTTCCTCGCCCTTGGCGCCGGTCAGCAGCGAATGGTGGGCGAAGGCCGGGGGCGTGCCGCCCATGGCCTGCATGATCTGGATCTGCGTCGCGGTATTGGTCACATGGTCGGCGCCGCGTACGATATTGGTGACGCCCATGTCGATGTCATCGACCGACGAAGCGAAGGTATAAAGCACCTGTCCATCGGCACGGATCAGCACCGGGTCCGACACGCTGGCTGCGTCGATCGAGATCGGGCCAAGGATACCGTCGGTCCATTCGATCCGCTCCTGATCCAGCAGGAAGCGCCAGTAACCATCGCGCCCTTCGGCGCGGAGCTTCGCCTTCTCGTCGTCCGACAGCCGGTAGGACGCGCGGTCATAGACCGGCGGCTTGCCCATGTTCAGCAGCTTCTTGCGCTTCAGGTCCAGCTCGGTCGGGCTTTCGAAACATTCATAGAACCGGCCCTTCGCCTTCAGCGTTTCCGCCTCGGCGCGGTAACGCTCCAGCCGCAGCGACTGACGTTCCACCCGGTCCCAATGCAGGCCCAGCCATTCCAGATCGGCCATGATCGCATCAGCGTATTCCTGCTTCGAGCGTTCCTGGTCGGTGTCATCCAGCCGGAGGATGAACTGGCCGCCGGTCTTGCGGGCGATCAGATAGTTCATCAGCGCGGTGCGCAGATTGCCGACATGGATATAGCCGGTGGGCGAGGGCGCGAAGCGGGTAACGGTGGTCATTTTGTGCCTCCTGCAACCCGCGCCCTTTCGCATGCGGGCACGCATTTGTCCATATCGCGCAGGCGGGGGGGCGGCTATGCTGCCACGCCATGACCCATGCCAGCGCCAGCACCATCGCCCCCGACCTCGCCCTGATCGAACAACTGGCCCATGAGGCCGTGATGAGCCTGCCCGAACCCTTTCGCAAGGCCGCGACCATGGTCCTGCTGCGGGTCGAGGATTTTCCGCCCGACGACATCCTTGATGCCATGAACATCGCCGATCCGTTCGAACTGACCGGGCTTTACGAGGGTATTCCCCTGACCGAGAAATCTGTCAGCGACCAGCCGGCGGGGCCGGATGTGATCTGGCTGTTCCGCCGCCCCATTCTGGATGAATGGATGGAGCGCGGGGATGTCTCGCTGGGCGAGTTGGTGACGCATGTGACGATCCATGAATTCGCCCATCACTTCGGCTGGTCGGATGATGACATCGCCGTGGTCGATCCGTGGTGGGAATAACGCAGCCGTGAAGCGGTGAATCCTGCGGTCCGGGTTAGGCTGAGGCCTTGCAACACAGGAGAGAGTGACATGACCGCAGAAGCGACCACGCCGACCCTCACCCGCCGCGCGGCACTTATCGCCGCAGCCGCCGTTCCCGCCGTGGCGTTGGCGCCGCGCGCGGCCCGCGCCGCCGCACCGATGCAGGGCGCCGCCCAGCCCGGTTTTCATCGTTTTCCCCTTGGCGAGATGGAGGTGACGACGCTGCTTGTCGGCACCCGTCCGATGGAAAATCCCAACGGCACCTTCGGCCTGAACGCCAGCCCCGAAGATTTCGCCGCCCTCGCGCAGGCGAATTTCCTGCCCGCCGACATGTCGGTGAACTTCTTCACCCCGACGCTGGTGAATACCGGGGCGGAACTGGTGCTGTTCGACACCGGCCTTGCGCCCGAAGCCATCACGGCCGCGCTGACGGCGGCGGGCGTCACGCCCGATCAGGTGGACGTCGTGGTGCTGACCCATATGCATGGCGATCACATCGGCGGGCTTGCGGGCGAGGCGCCGACCTTCACCAATGCCCGCTACGTCACCGGCGCGGTGGAGCACAACCATTGGTCCGGCGCGGGTAACGAGGGATTTGACACCAAGGTCAAACCGCTGAGCGACAAGATGACCATGCTCGATGACGGCGGCAGCGTCGCTGCGGGCATCAGCGCCATCGCGGCCTTCGGCCATTCACCGGGGCATATGGCCTATCGGCTGGAAAGCGGGGGCAAATCGCTGGTCATCACGGCGGATACGGTGAACCACTACGTCTTTTCCATGCAGCGCCCGGATTGGGAGGTGCGGTTCGACATGGACAAAGCAGCAGGCGCGGCGACCCGGCGCAAGCTTTTGGGAATGCTGGCCGCTGACCGCACGCCCTTTATCGGCTATCACATGCCGTTTCCGGCTGTGGGCTATGTCGAGGCACAGGGCGAGGGCTTTCGCTTCGTTCCTGCAAGTTACCAGCAGTTGCTGTAACGCAAAGGGGCGGCAGCGCCGCCCCCAATTTTCTTGATCAAGGAATTGCAAGAGTTTTCAGGAAAGCTCGTGGCGCTCAGCCCAGCTTTGCGGCCACATCGACCAGACGACGCGCCTGATGGCCGATGGCGGCTTTCGCATTGTCATCGAACTCTTTGCCCTGGGTATGGCTGTAGCCATAGGGGTTGCCGCCCGCCGCGAAGATCGCCTGATCGGTAAAACCCGGCGGCACGATGATCGACCCCCAATGCGCGAAGGTGGTGTAAAGTCCGAGGATCGTCGCCTCCTGCCCGCCATGCGGGTTCTGCGCCGAGGTCATCGCGGTGACGGGCTTGCCTGCCAGCGCGCCCTTGAACCACAGACCGCCCAGCGTGTCGATGAAGGCGCGCATCTGCGACGGCGCCTGGCCAAAGCGGGTGGGGGCCGAAAACAGATAGGCATTGGCCCATTCCATGTCGCCGGGCGTCGCAACCGGGATGTCCTGCATCTTGTCCAGCGTGGCTTTCCACGCATCCTGCCCGTTCACCACTTCGGCCGGTGCGGTTTCCGCGACACGGCGCAGACGGACCTCGGCGCCCGCAGCCTCAGCTGCTTCGGCGGCGATGCGGGCCATCTGAAGGTTGGTCGAATAGGTCGAGTAAAATACGATTGCGAGCTTGACGGCGGTCATCCTGTCCTCCTGTCGGGTGCAGTTATGCAGCTAACATAGTGCGCAGGCGGCCCTGCGCCCATTCGGTGCGGCCGCAGGGCGGATGTTCGCTGATGCACGGAACCCGGTTCAGCCCGGATCGCGGAAGCGGTTGGCGATGGGGTAGCGGCGGTCCAGCCAGAAGGCGCGGGGGGTCAGCCGCACGCCGGGCGCCGACTGGAAGCGCTTGTATTCGCTGATATACAGCAGATGCTCCACCCGTTTCACAGTGGCGTGGTCATAACCCTGTGCCACAATCTCGGCCACCGAAAGTTCCTGATCGACCAGCCCCTCCAGGATCGCATCCAGCACCTCGTAAGGGGGCAGACTGTCCTGATCCTTCTGGTCAGGGCGCAATTCGGCGCTGGGTGGTTTGGTGATGACCCGTTCGGGGATCACCGCGCCCGCCGGACCCTTCATCCAGGGCCGATGGTTGTCATTGCGCCAGCGGCAGGTCTCGAACACGCGGGTCTTGTACATATCCTTGATCGGATTGTAGCCGCCGTTCATGTCGCCATAGATGGTGCAATAGCCCACCGCCACTTCGGATTTGTTGCCGGTGGTCAGCAGCATCTCGCCAAACTTGTTCGACAGCGCCATCAGCATCAGCCCGCGCAGCCGGCTTTGCACGTTTTCCTCGGTGATGCCCGGTTCGGTGTCTGCAAACAGGTCGGCCAGCGCCTCGCCCACCGCCGCCTGCGCCCCGCCGATCGGCACGGTATCCAGCCGACAGCCCAGATTGCGCGCGACCTCACCCGCATCTTCCAGCGAATGCTCCGACGTATAGGCCGAGGGCAGCATGACGCAGCGCACATTCTCGGGCCCCAGCGCATCGGCGGCGATGGTGGCAACGATGGCGCTGTCAATGCCCCCCGACAGGCCCAACAACACCTTTCGGAAGCCGGTTTTCGCCATGTAATCCTGCAAACCCATGACGCAGGCGCGATAATCCGCCTCCCAGATCCGGGGGATTTCGGCGATCATGCCGGGCTCCGCGCGCCAGCCTTCCGGCCCGCGCGTGAAATCCACATGGGTCAGGCAGGTGTCGAATTGCGGCATCTGCACCGCGAGCGCACCGCCGGGATTCAGCACCATGCTCGACCCGTCGAAAACCTGATCGTCCTGGCCGCCCACCATATTGAGGTAGACCAGCGGCAGCCCGGTCTCGACCACGCGCGCCACCATCAGGTTCAGCCGCAGGTTCGGCTTGCCCCGGTGATAGGGCGAGCCATTGGGCACCAGCAGGATCTCTGCCCCGGTCTCGGCCAGCGTTTCGGCCACATCGGGGTGCCAGGCGTCCTCGCAGATCGGCGTGCCGATGCGGATCGGGCCGATCCGGTAGGGACCGGAGACATCGGCGGGTGAAAAGATGCGCTTTTCGTCGAAGACATCGCTGTTTGGCAGATGGTGCTTCAACACCTTCGCCACCACCTTGCCGCCCTGCAAAACCCACCAGGCATTGTGAAGCCTGTCGCCTACCCGCGCCGGGCCACCGATGCCGATGGCCGGGCCTTCGGCACAATCGGCGGCCAGCGCCAGGATCGCCGCCTCTGCCGCATCGGCAAAAACCCGCTTCAGGATCAGATCCTGAGTCTGATAGCCGGTGATGAACATTTCGGTCAGCGCCAGCATGTCGGCGCCTGCGGCCTTCGCCTCGGCCCAGGCGCTGCGGGCCTTGGCGGCATTGCCCGCGATATCGCCCACAACCGGGTTCAGTTGGGCAAGTGTCAGGCGAAAGCGGTCTGCGGCCATGGGCGGCTCTCCGTCTGGCAGCGGGAGCGGCGTCCCGAGGATTTGTCTTGCTTTCTAGCAGACTGACGGCCAAGGAAAAGGAGGAAGCGGCACAAGGATCCGGGGGGCGAGGATGCGGAAGCGGTTCGGGATGGGCATGGGCGCGGCGGGGCTGGCGATGGCACTGGCCTTGCCGGTCGCGGCGCAGAACACCTCCGATGTGCTGGTCAAGCAATATGATGACGGTTCGGTCTACGAGGGGCAGTTCCTCAACGGGCGGCAGCACGGGCAGGGCACCTACCGGCTGACCAATGGATTCGAATACAGCGGCGAATGGGTCGAAGGTGAGATCCGTGGCCGCGGCACTGCCCGCTATCCCAATGGCTCGGTCTACGAGGGGGATTTTCTCGGGGGCAAGCCCTTTGGCAAGGGCAAGATCACCTATGCCGACAACAGCACCTATGAAGGCGACTGGTCGGATGGCAAGATCACCGGCAAGGGTGTCGCACGCTATGCCGATGGCTCGGTCTACGAGGGCGATTTCGTTGATGCGGTGCATGAGGGGCAGGGCAAGCTGACCTCGGCCGAAGGGGCGGTTTACGAAGGCGGCTGGCTCAGGGGCATGAAGGATGGGCAGGGCAAGCTGACCTACCCGGACGGCACCGTCTATGACGGGGGTATGAAGGCGGGCAACCGCGACGGCAAGGGCAAGCTGACCATGCCCGACGGCCTGACTTATGAGGGAGATTGGGCCAAGGGACAGATCAATGGTCTGGGCAAGCTGACCCAGCCCAATGGCTCGGTCTACGAAGGCGCCTTCGTGGAGGGCGAGCGTCAGGGTCGTGGCAAGATGACCTACAAGGACGGCTCGGTCTACGAAGGTGGTTTCAGGGGCGATCAGCGTGATGGCAAGGGCGTGTTTCGCACCGCTGATGGCTACAGCTATGATGGTGACTGGGTCGCGGGCCGGATGGAAGGTGCGGGGCGCATGACCTATGCCAATGGATCGGTCTATGAGGGTGCGTTCAAGGCCGACAAGCCCGAAGGGCGCGGTCGCATCACCTATGCGGATGGTTCGGGCTATGAGGGCGACTGGGTCGCGGGCGAGATTGCGGGGCAGGGCCGGGCGACCTATGCCGATGGCGCAGTCTATGAAGGCGCCTATGCTGATGGGCAGGCGCAGGGCAAGGGTGTGCTGACCCGGCCTGACGGCTATCGCTACGAAGGCGACTGGGTGGCGGGCAAGCGCACCGGCGAGGGCATTGCGACCTATGCGGATGGCGCGACCTATACTGGCGGTTTTGTCGATGGTGCCCGGCAGGGCAAAGGCAAGATGACCATGACCGATGGTTTCAGCTATGAGGGCGACTGGGTGGCGGGCGAGATGACCGGGCAGGGCATCGCGCGTTATGCCAATGGCGATGTCTATGAAGGCGCTTTCGTCAAAGGGCGGCGCGAGGGGCAGGGAATGTTGCGCTATGCCAATGGCCGTGAAAGCTCGGGCCAGTGGCTGAACGGGATTTTGGTGGCAGCACCGGAGCCCGCCCCGGCCGACGCCTCGACTGAGCCTGCGCCGGGTGACGCTGCCGCGCCAGCGGGCAACTGAGCCGCGCGCTTTCGGACTGGCTTGGGTGAGTGCAGCGTCAGCCATCTCTCGCCGCAATCTGACAAAGAGCAGCCAGAAGCCTTTGCCGTGAAAAGGGTTTTGCCACATGGCCGGCAAAGCCTTGCGCTGCATAAGCCTCGACCTGATGGCGCATGGCATTGGCGGTGATCGCCAGCGCAGGCACGGCGGGCCAGCCCGAGGCGCGCTCCGCCTCGCGGATCGCTCGCAAGGCGGTCACGCCATCTACGACCGGCATCGAAATATCCAACAGAATCAGATCGAACCGCTTTTCCGATGCGCGGGCGATGGCCTGACGTCCGTCACAGACCAGCTCAACCGATATCCCGCAGGGGGCCAGCATTGCCGCAAGGATCTTGCGGTTGGTGGCATTATCATCCGCGGCAAGCACCTTCAAACCGGGCAGCAGGTCAAGCGGCAGATCTGGTGGTGCAGGCTCCGGCGGCACCATCGGCATATCCTCTGCCTCTGGCAGGGGGAGCGTCACGCGGATTCGGGTGCCGAAGCCGGGTTGCGACTGCGCGCTCACCTCGCCTCCCATCATCCCGACCAGTTTTTTGACGATGGCCATACCCAGCCCGGTGCCCCCGAAGCGGCGGGTGATGGTCGGATCGGCCTGCTGGAAATCCTCGAACATGCGGGCAAGCTGGTCTGCAGTCATACCGATGCCGGTATCAGTGACATCCAGCGTGACGGGTCGCCCCGGCGGGCAGGTCATCAGCACCCGGATCTCGCCGGTTTCGGTAAACTTGATCGCATTGCCCAGCAGGTTATGCAGGATCTGCGCCATACGATGCGGGTCGCCCAGTCGCAACCGCGCGGCATCGGCGCTGGCAAGGATGGCGAAGGACAGCCCCTTTTCCTGCGCGCGCAGGGAATAGAGCGCCTCGACCCGCGCCACCACATCCGCCGGACGAAAGGCCGAGGTTTCCAGTTCCATATGGCCCGCGTCGATCTTCGACAGGTCCAGAATGTCGTTCAGCACCCGCAGCAGCGTTTCACCGGATTCGCGGATCGTGGCCACCATGGCGCGCTGTTCGGGCGGGTCGATGAGTGGCTCCAGCAGTTCGGCCATGCCCAGAACCCCGTTCAGCGGTGTGCGGATCTCATGGCTCATGTTGGCCAGAAACAGGCTTTTCGCCGCATTCGCGGCCTCGGCCTGCTGGCGGGCGCGGTCCAGATCGGCGGTGCGCAACCGCACTTCGGTTTCCAGATTGCGGGCCTGGCCTTCCAGCGCACAATTCGCCTCGTAAAGCTCGCGGCTTTTCTGTTCCAGCAGCGCCTCGGCCTCCTCACGCGCGCGTCGTTCCCGGTCATAGCGGCGGCGTGACACCTGATCGGGCGGTGGAAGCACGGTCATGGCGTGTCGTGGCGGATGGTGAATTCGGCCCGCGCCTGACCGGGGGTGGAAAGGTCGCGTGTGGTGATGGTGGCGGGCCTGCCAAAATGATCGACACAGCCCTCGATCAGCCCGGCACAGAACGGCACCAGCGGCCGGGTGGAGCTGTAATCCATCCGCAACTCGCCTGGGCCGAGCCTTTCTGTGGCGAATGTCGGCAATTCGGCGCCGGGATAGATCTTGCGCACCTCCACATGCACCTCGCCCTCGATCGCCTCCAGCATGGCCAGCACATCGGGTTTGTCCTCGAAGAAGGCGGGATAATAGGTTTTGAAGGTGTTCATCATCCAGTGGCCGAAGCGGCGTTGCAGTTCCTCGCCCGGCAGGCCGGTCACGCGCGAGAAGGCGCCCACCAGCGCGACCAGATCGGCGCAGGGGTAATCCCCCACGGCGGAAAACGCACCGCCGGTGGACAGCGGCGTGTCGTCCAGAACCTGATCCACCACGGCCTCGCCCAGCAGGTTTTCGGCCATTTTCAGCAGTTCGACAAAAACGATTCCCTTCATCGCCGCCACCCTTTCGTGCGTTCCGCCCCAGTCCTGCATGGCAGAGGTTGACAAACCGCTAAGCCGCGCGCATTTCGCCGGGCTTTCCGAAGGGGCGATGGCGATGAAGGCTCTGACCACTGTGAGCGACCTGGCGGCGGCGGGGCTGGTGGAGCCCTCGGCGGCGCTGGATGCCGTGGCGGAGCGGTTCCGCATCCGGCTCAGCCCCGCAATGCGCGCGCAGGCCGGGTCGGCGGGTGTCGCGCGCCAATTCGTGCCGGATGCGGCAGAACTGCTGATCCGCCCCGAGGAGCGTGTCGACCCCATCGGTGACCGTGCCTTCAGCCCGGCGCCGGGCCTGACGCATCGCTACCCCGACCGGGTGATCCTTGCCGTCACCCAGACCTGCGAGGTCTATTGCCGCTTCTGTTTCCGGCGCGAGACGGTGGGCGCGGCGGGCGCATTGCCCGAGGCCGGTCTGAACGCAGCGCTGGCCTATATCGCCGCCACGCCCGCAATCCGCGAGGTCATCCTGACCGGCGGCGATCCGCTGTCCCTGTCAGCGCGGCGGCTGGGGGCCGTGCTCGACCGGCTGGAGGCGGTGCCGCATGTGGAAACCCTGCGCATTCACAGCCGGGTGCCGGTGGTCGCGCCGGAGCGGATGGATGCGGCCATGCTCGCGGTGCTGGACCGCGAGAAGCCCGTGCATCTGGTGATCCATACCAACCACCCCGATGAGTTGGGTGAGCCCGCGCGGGCCGTGCTGCGGCGGCTGAACCGCGCCGGGGTGGCGATGTTCTCGCAATCGGTGCTGCTGCGCGGCGTGAATGATGATACCGACACGCTGGAGGCGCTGTTCCGCGCCCTGATCCGCAACCGGGTAAAGCCTTACTACCTGCATCACTGCGATCTGGCCGAGGGCACCAGCCATTTCCGCACCACCATCGCCGAGGGCCGCGCGCTGATGGCCGAGCTGAAACGCCGCCTCTCGGGCCTCGCGCTGCCGTCCTATGTGCTGGATATTCCGGGCGGCGCGGGCAAGATCGCCCTGACGCCGGGCATGGCGGAGGAGGTCGCGCCGGGCGAATGGCGAGTGACGGACCGGCTGGGCGAGGTGCATCGCTATGACGACCCGGCGCGCGACTGACACCGCTTGCAGGCTGACCCGCGCCGCGCCGCAACTATGGGGTGCAAGTGAGATCCACCATGCCCCGTATCCCCTCTGTCACCGCGTTTCTGAAGCCTGACAACGGCTATGAGCCGACCGAGGCGGAACAGCGCCTGATCACGGCCTGTCAGAAGGGGGAGCATTGCATCCTTTCCAATGAGCGTCCGACCGGGCCGACCGAAGCCAATACCATCCGCGCCGAGCTGATCCGCCTGCTGATCCTCGGCGGCACCAAGGATTGCGGGTTGGATGACAGCGGGGTCGGGCTGAAAGGCGGATGGATTAGGGGGATACTGGACCTGCGCTTTGCGAAGGGGCAGGGCGGTTTGACTCTTGCTGAATGTTATTTTCAGAACGCGCCCTATTTGGAACATGCCCGGCTGGATCAGTTGAACTTAGATGGGAGCAAACTGCCGGGCCTACGGGCCTCGCATCTTGAGCTGTCGGGCGCGCTGTTTCTGGAAGGGACTGAAATGACTGGTCCCCTATCTCTGGTTGGAGCGCGGATCGGCGGGCAGTTGAATTGTGTGGGGGCAAAGCTGGACGACAATGGGGGCGTGGCGCTGAACGGGCAGGGGATGACACTCGGCGATAGCCTTTTTCTGCGTGCGGCCAAGGTGAGGGGCTGCATCACCCTCGCGGGATCGCAGATCGGCGGGCAGGTGGTTTGCGTCGAGGCCGAGCTGGACGGTAACGGCGGCAAGGCGCTGAACGGGCAGGGGATGACGCTCGGTCAGAGCCTTTTTCTGCGCGGGGTTACGGCGACGGGCTGCATCGGCCTCAATGGATCGCGGATCGGTGGGCAGTTGGCTTGCGAGGGTGCCAAGCTGGACGGCAACGGGAGCATGGCGCTGAACGGGCAGAACATGCGCGTAACCGGAGGTCTTTTCTTTCGCAAGGTTGAGAAGGTTGTTGGCGGTGTTAGCCTTGCGTCTGCGCATGCTGGCGATCTGGCGGATGATTTTGAAAGCTGGGGCAAGATCTCGGGCACGCTGGATCTGGCCGGGTTCACCTATGATCGGCTGTTCGGCTCATTGGATATTCCTGGCCGCCTGCGCTGGCTGAAGCAAGGCGCGTGGTTCGACGGCACCTTCTCCCCCCAGCCCTACACCCAGCTTGCCAAGACCCTCGCTGCAATGGGCCATAACCGGGCGGCGCGGCGGGTGCTTTATGAGCGGGAGGAAATTCTGGGGCAGGAGCAGTTGCGGGAGGATCGCAAAAGGCTGAGCGAACTCTGGCGCGACAGCCGGGGCGAAGGTGCGGCCGCGCAGGAGGTGCGGGCGGATATTGGCGTGCATTGGTGCCGCATGCGGTTTTCGCAGGTGAAGCATTGGCTGGCACGGCGCATCGTCGGGCATGGCTACCTGCCGGAGCGGGCGCTGATCGTCTCGCTCAAGGTGCTGACCATGGCGACGCTGGGCTATTTCATCGTCTGGCGGGCCGGGGGCATGGTGCCCAATTCGGATGTGGTGATGACCTCGGCGCAATGGGCGCAGGCCATGGCCGAGAACCCCGCCGCCCCCGCCCATGCCTGGGAGCATCTGGGGGCGGGGCAGCATTATGAGACCTTCAACGCCTTCGCCTATGCGGCCGATGTTTTCGTGCCGCTGTTCGATCTGGGGCAGGAAAGTGCATGGGCGGCGACCACCGCCAACTTCCTTGGCACGATGGCATGGGGGGCGAAATGGCTCCTGCAAGGCATGGGCTGGCTGGTCTCGGCGCTGGGGGTGGCGGCGATTACCGGGATCATGCAGAAGGACCGGGACTAGCGCATTTCCTCTTTTCTTTCCCGTCCCGGCCGTTATAGTCCCGGCCCATGAACACGGGCTTCCATATCATTTCCTCCGCGCCGCTGTGCGCCCCGGCCACCCGTGGCCTGCTTCTCCTTAGCTGCCTCTGAGCGTGCCTTCGGGTGCGACCGCTCGGAGGTGACCAGCACCCAGGGATCGAAGCACCAGAATTCTCAAGGACAAGCACATGACCGACAGCAGCGCACAACCCCGCGTCGTGATTTTTGATACCACCCTGCGCGATGGCGAGCAGTCGCCTGGCGCCACCATGACCCATGAGGAAAAGCTGGAAATTGCCGGCCTCCTGGACGAGATGGGCGTCGATGTGATCGAGGCGGGTTTTCCCATCGCCTCGGAAGGCGATTTCAACGCGGTGACGGAAATCGCGAAACGCGCGAAAAACAGCACGATCTGCGGGCTGAGCCGGGCGAATTTCAAGGACATTGACCGCTGCTGGGAGGCGGTGAAACATGCCGCCTCGCCGCGTATCCATACCTTCATCGGCACCTCGCCGCTGCACCGCGCCATCCCGAACCTGACCATGGATGAAATGGCCGAGCGCATCCATGAAACCGTCACCCATGCCCGTAACCTGTGCGACAATGTGCAATGGTCGGCGATGGATGCGACGCGGACGGAACATGATTACCTGTGCCGGGTGGTGGAGATCGCGATCCGCGCTGGCGCGACCACGATCAACATTCCCGATACCGTGGGCTATACCGCCCCGCGCGAAAGTGCCGATCTGATCCGCATGCTGCTGGAGCGTGTGCCGGGCGCCGACGAGGTGATCTTTTCGACCCACTGCCACAATGATCTGGGCATGGCGACGGCGAACAGTCTGGCCGCTGTGGAAGCGGGTGCGCGGCAGATTGAATGCACGATCAACGGTCTGGGTGAACGCGCCGGCAATGCCGCGCTGGAAGAAGTGGTGATGGCGCTGAAGGTCAGGAATGACATCATGCCCTATGCCACCGGCATCGATACGACCAAGATCATGCATATCTCGCGCCGTGTCTCGACCGTTTCGGGTTTCCCGGTGCAGTTCAACAAGGCGATCGTCGGCAAGAACGCCTTCCTGCACGAAAGCGGCATCCATCAGGATGGCGTGCTGAAGAATGTCGAGACCTTCGAGATCATGCGCCCCGAAAGCATCGGCCTGACCGCGAAGAACATCGCAATGGGCAAGCATTCGGGCCGCGCGGCGCTGCGCGCCAAGATGAAGGAACTGGGCGTCGATCTGGGTGACAACCAGCTGAATGACCTGTTCGTGCGCTTCAAGGCTTTGGCCGACCGCAAGAAAGAGGTCTATGACGACGACCTGCTGGCGTTGGTGAAAGACGCCGATACGCATGAGGCGCATGACACCATTCAGGTGAAACGTCTGCGCGTTGTCTGCGGCACCGACGGCCCGCAGGAGGCGGAGCTGACGCTGGTGATTGACGGGGCGGAGCACAGCATTGACGCCACCGGCGACGGGCCGGTCGATGCGGCGTTCAACGCGGTCAAGATGCTCTACCCTCACAAGGCGCGGTTGCAGCTGTACCAGGTGCATGCGGTGACCGAAGGCACCGATGCGCAGGCCACGGTCAGCGTGCGGATCGAAGAGGAAGGCCGGATCGCCACCGGCCAGTCCGCCGACACCGATACGGTGGTGGCCAGCGTCAAGGCCTATGTCAACGCGATCAACCGCCTGATCGAGCGCCGGAAGAAATCCAACCCCGGCGATGATGTGAAAACGGTGGATTACCGCGACGCCGGCTGATCGGCAGGGCAGAGCAAGAAGGGGCGCCGGTGCAGAACCGGCGCCCTTTTTGCATCAGCCCAGAAGGTCGAAATGCCCGGCGGTCAGGTCCAGCCCTGCGCCGATCATCGCGATCAGTTTGCGTCCGCCCGCGCCGCTGCCGTTGGTATCGAAGAACAATCCACCCGTGCCGCTGTCATAGATCAGCCGGTCGTCGGCATCGACCTTCGCGCCGGGCACGCCGATGATCCTGAAGGCATTTTCTTCCAGTTGACCGTGGAGAGACCGGAACGCGCTGCCCGCAAGCGCGATACTGTCGGCCCCGGTGTCGAAATCGGTGATGCGGTCGACATTTCCGGGTTTCAGCGCCGTATCGAAGACAAAGACATCCGCCCCGGAGCCGCCGGTCAGCACATCCTTGCCGGTGCCACCTGTCAGCCGGTCATTCCCCGCCCCGCCCGTGAGCGTATCCGCCCCGCCAAGCCCGGACAGATGGTCGCCACGGCCGCCGCCCTCCAGCCGGTTGGCGGCAGCATTGCCGGTAATCCGGTCGGTGCCGCTGCCCCCTGTGACATGCTCGATCCCGCGCAGGATGTCGGTGCCGATGCCCTTGCCGCTGGCCTGCCCGTCCGCAGTGCCCGCGCCGAGGGTGACTGTCACCCCCGCCTTTACCCTGCCATAGGTCACCAGATCAGCCCCGGCGCCGCCGTCGAAAATGTCATTCCCGGCGGAAGAGCGGAAGGTATCCGCGCCGCCCAGACCCATCAGCCGGTCATCGCCCTTGCTGCCCACCATCACATTGGCACTGCTGTCGCCGCGCGTGACCTTCATGCCGACCAGCGTCGCCATGCCGCCACTGACCTCGACCGCCAGTTCTGTCTTCGATAGGCCCGAAAGGGTGAAACTGCGCAGCCCCGCGCCGGTATCATAGCGGAACAGGCCTTTGGCCGAAAAGGTGAAATCCTCGATCCGGCCATCTGTGCCGAAGGTATGGGCAGAGCCCAGTTCAAGCCGGTCGCCCGTGCCGAAACCGTCGATGCGAAAGCTGATGCCGGTGGCCCAGTCATCGCGGGCGCGCACGGTTTCGCTGCCGTTCCCGGTGATGGTGACGCGGTCGTTTGCAGTGCCGTTCAGCAGCAGCGTGCCGCCTGCCGAAACGCCAAGACGGCCCGCGCCGGTCAGATCGTCGTGCAGGTCGAGCGTGCCGCCGCGCGCCTCGATCACACCCTCGTTGCGCAACGTGCGGCCGGTGTCGAGCGTCAGGGTCTGGCCGGTGGTGGCGCGGATCGTGCCGCCTGCGGCATTGGCCAGCTTCAACTCGGCGGCGCCTTCCAGCGACCCGATGAAGCCGCCCCCCGTGATGGTATTGCCGTTGGTCAGCAGGGCCGCGCTGGCGCCGCTGCCGGTCAGGCTGTCCTGTCCGGTCAGACCGTCCATCACAATGAGACCCTTGCCGGTCAGCGCGGCGCCCTTCGTGTGGATGGCCAGGCGGGTGCCGCCCGCCTCGTCAAAGCGGATCTGGCCGCTGCTGCCGATTTCACCGCGCAGGGTGGTGGTGCCCATGACGCGGAACAGGCCCTGTAGCTTCAGCGCCCCGGCGCTGCCGTCCAGCCCCGCGCCGCTGTAACCAAGGATTTCGCCGCCATTAACCGTTGCCAGTGTGCCGCCCTGCACCGTCAGGCTGGCGGTGCCGCCCGCGAGTTCGACCCGCGCACCCGCACCCGCCGCACGCAGCGTGCCGCCCTGATTGGCGATCACGGCGGCCATGTCGCGCCCGGCGTCATTCACCCCCACCGCAAGCTGCAAAAGGCCGCCTTTCAGCGCCTCTGCCAGCCCTTCATTGCGGAAGGCGGTCAGCCCTTCCAGCCGCAGCGTCTGACCTTTCAGATCGGCGCTGATCCGGCCTGCGTCCGCATTGGTCAGCGACAGGCCATAGCGGAAATAGCCGGCCGCACCCGATCCGGCCCAGAGGCTGCCGATGGTGCCCGCGCCGTGCAGCCAGTTGTTGATATTCTCCAGCGTGGCCTCACCGCCCTGCGTCGCCCCCCGGATCTCGCCGCCGGGTGTGCCGGTTTCGGCCAGCCGTACCTCGCCCTTGCCTGCCAGCCGCGCCGTGTCCTCGATCAGCAGGCGCTGGGTGCGGGCGGTGTCGAAATGCAGATCGCCCTTGTTGTCGATCTGGCCGGTGAGTGTGCCGCCGCCCTGCACGCGGATATCGCCCAGCAGGGTCACGGCCCCGCGCGCCGTGCTGCCATCCAGCACTGCATTGGCGTTCATCAGATGGACTTCGCCGCCCGCGCGCCCCTCCAGCGTGCCGCCCTCGACTGTCATGGTCTGGCCGTTGCCCTGAAGCTCTGCCCGCGCTGCGGTGCCGGTGGCGAGAATGCGGCCCCCCTTGTTGTCCAGCACCTGCGCTTCATCGGCATAATCCGTCGCCACATCGCCTGATCCGGCGGCGATGCGCAGGGTCGCCCCGGTCTCGGCTCGCAGCAGCCCGGCGTTGCGGAAAGTCTCCAGCCCTTGCAAGGTCAGGGGCGCGCCCGCCACATCCGCCGCGATGATGCCATTGGTGCCGTTTTCCAGCGACAGGCGGATTGACACAGACTGACCCATGCCGATGGCGGCCTGCTGCCGGCCGATCTGGCCCGCGCCGTGGATCAGATTGTCCTCGTTCACCAGAAGGCCCGTTGTCGTGCTGTCTGCCCCCTGAACCAGCGCATTGCGATACTGGGTGCCGGACTCCACGTCGAAGGCCAGTTCCACCGCGCCCCCGCCGCGCAGCGTCAGGTCTGTCGCTGCCAGCTGGCCTGAGTAGCCGTCCACCTGGATCGTGCCCCGGTTCACGATCTCGCCCGCGAGTTCCAGCATCTGCGTGGCGCGAACCTGCCCGCCCGCGTCGATGGTCAGCGCGCCCGCGACCGAGCCGCCGTCCAGCGTGGTGTGGAAATTCGCGGTCTCGATCCGCCCGCCGCCGGTCGTTGCCAGATGACCCCCGGCTATGCGTCCGTCATGCAGTCGCAGCACAGAGCCTGCGCCATCGGCCCGCAGTTCTGCCCCGGTGGTCTGTTCCAGCAGCGGCACTTGCAGATACAGTGTGCCGCCCCCGCTGGCCCGCATGATACCGGCATTCGTCGTCGGGTTCGCCCCGGTCACATCGGCGCTGTAAAGATGCAGCCGCACCCCCGCGACATTGGCATCGACCAGGCCGCCGGTGGCATTATGCAGAACCAGATTGCCGCCCGGATCGCCAAGGTTCTTGTTGTAGCCGATGGTGCCCGCGCCTTCGATGGTGCTGAAATTCTCCAGCACCGCGAGACCGTCATCCCCATCCATCCCGGTCAGTTGCGTGGACAGGCTGTTCGAGGTGCCGCCTTCCAGCCGCGACCCCAGCACCAGCCGCCCTGCGCCGGTCAGCGTGGTGGTGCCATCGCCCAGCCTCAGGGCCGAGGAATTGTTGTTCTGCGCGTCATCTGAAAGAATGCGGATGGTGCCCGCATTGTCGATGCTGCCGCCCAGCACCGTCATGTAGTCAGTCAGCAGGGACCAGCTTCCGGCATTGCTGACATCGCCGTGGATGGTCAGGTTCGAACTGTAGCCTTCCAAAGCGGCGCCCGTGAGGATGTCGAGATTGCGGATGTTCAGCGACTCGCCCGCCAGTGTGGTCTCGACAATCTGCGCAAGGCTGCCTGCGCCCGCGCCGCCCAGGCGCACATCTGTTTCGTCATCCGGAACTGTCGCTACATCGAAATTGGTTCCGACGATTTCCTGTTCCTCGTCCAGCAGAACGGCTGTCCAGGACAGTCCGCGCACGCCCGTGAATACAGCCATCCCACCCTCCCGCCGAATGCTGATCATCCGGTAAATTCCGCCGATGCTGACATAGGGCGGGGATTCCGGCAATCGCCGTTTCGGAGGGGCGGGCCGGCCCGTCCGGGCTGGACATTTCCGCTCGGTCGGCGCTGACTGACGCCGCGAACGGACAGGGACGGGACGATGGCGCAGGCGCGGTTTGTGGAGGGCAACCTGTTTGCCCATGTGGCGGTGATGTCGCTGACCTCGTCGGTCGGGCTGATGGCCATTTTCGTCGTCGATCTGATCAACATGGTCTACATCTCCTGGTTGCGCGATCCCGAGGCGACGGCGGCCATCGGCTATGGCGGGGCGGTGCTGTTTTTCACCACTGCCTTCGGTATCGGCCTGTCGATCGGTGTCTCGGCGCTGACCGCGCGGGCAGTGGGCGCGCGCGACCCGGTGCTGGCGCGGGACAGGGCGACGCAGGGCCTGGTGCTGGGGGCGCTGTTCGGCATCGTCTTTTCGGCCGTTGTCTGGTTTTTGCTGCCGCAGATCGTGGACCTTCTGGGGGCGACGGGTCGCACGGCGGAACTGACGCTGTGGTTCCTGCAACTGGTGACGCCCGGGCAGCCGCTGCTGATGATCGGGATGATCGGCGCGGCGATCCTGCGCGCGCATGGCGAGGCGCGGGCGTCGATGATGGTCACGGTCTGGGGTGCGGTCGTGCTGGCGGCGCTGGACCCGGTGCTGATCCTCTGGGCCGATCTGGGGCTGACCGGCGCCGCCATTGCGGGCTGGGGATCGCGCATCGCGATGGTGGTCATGGCGCTTTGGCCGATCTGGCGGCGGCATGGTGGCTTCAGCCCGGTTTCGGCGCGCAGCCTGCGCGGGGCGGTCGCGCCGCTGTCGGCCATCTCCGGCCCCGCGATCCTGACCCAGCTTGCCACCCCTGTGGGGCAGGCGCTGGTGACGCGGATGGTCGCGGGCTATGGCGAGGCCGCCGTGGCGGGCATGGCCATCGCGGGGCGGCTGACGCCGGTCGCCTTCGGCATGATCTTTGCTCTTGCGGGGGCCATCGGCCCGATCATCGGCCAGAATCTTGGTGCGCGCCGGATGGACCGCGTGCGTCGTGCCTTCTTTGACGCCATCCGGTTCACTGGCCTTGTGATCCTTGGCATGTCGGCACTGCTGTTTCTGCTGCGCGCGCCCATCGCCGCGTTGTTCCATGCTGAGGGGCTGACCCGCGAACTGGTCTTCCTGTTCTGCGGTCCGCTGAGCCTGCTGTTCTTCTTCAATGGCTTGATCTTCGTGGCGAATGCCGCCTGCAACAATCTGGGCGCTGCGTTTCAGGCGACGCTCATCAACTGGGGGCGGCATACCTTGGGCACGGTGCCCTTTGCCTGGTGGCTGGGGCAGAGCTATGGTCCGCAAGGGGTGCTGATCGGGCAGGCGGTCGGCGGCATCGTTTTCGGGGTGCTGGCTGTCTGGCTTGCATTGCGCGTGATTGACCGGCGTATGCTGGCTATGTCGGAAATGGTTGGCATACCGTCGGATACGAAATTTCCCTTGCCTCCGACGGGGCGGCTGGGCTAGCAGTGAACTTGTCAGGATCGGGAGAATCCGGCGGGGGTCACTCACCTCGGAGCCGGTGCCGAAGGAGCAACCGCCCCGGTAAACTCTCAGGCGACAGGACCGTCCTGGCAGAAGACTCTGGAGAGTGGCGCGCGACGCGCCCGCCGAAGGGATAACGATCTCAGGCGTCCGAAGCCGGCATGGCAAGGGCAGGGACAGAGGGGGCACCGCACGACAGGGGTTGGCCTGTCGACAGGTGCCGGACCTATGCGATGACCGGCGGAAGAGGAGGCGCGCGTGAGCGACCTTTTGCGGCTGGGTCTCAATGACCTGCATGAGGAACTGGGCGGCAAGATGGTGCCCTTCGCGGGCTATTCCATGCCCGTGCAATACCCGATGGGGGTGCTGAAGGAACATCTTCACACCCGCGCGGCTGCGGGGCTGTTCGATGTCAGCCACATGGGGCAGGTGATCCTGCGGCCCAAAGGCAGCTACGAGGCCACCGCGCTGGATTTCGAGCGGCTGATGCCGGTCGATGTGGCCGGGCTGGCCGAGGGGCGGCAGCGCTATGGCCTGTTCACCAATGACGCGGGCGGCATTCTGGATGACCTGATGTTCGCCAATCGCGGCGATCATCTGTTCGTCGTGGTGAACGCCGCCTGCAAGGCCGCCGACATCGCGCATATGCAGGCGCATCTTTCCGCCACCACCGAGGTTCTGCCGGTGACCGACCGAGCGCTGCTGGCGCTGCAAGGCCCGGCGGCGGAGGCCGCGCTGGCGCGGCTGGTGCCGCAGGTTGCGGAGATGCGCTTCATGGATGTGGCGCAGGTGCCGACGGTGTTCGGCGAGCTGTGGATCAGCCGCTCGGGCTATACCGGCGAGGATGGCTATGAAATCTCGGTGCCAGATGGCGGGGCCGAGGGGCTGGCCCGCGCGCTCCTGGCGATGGCGGAGGTTGCGCCCATCGGGCTTGGCGCGCGCGACAGCCTGCGGCTTGAGGCCGGGCTTTGCCTCTATGGCCATGACATTGACGAGACGACTTCGCCCGTCGAGGCCGGTCTGACCTGGGCGATCCAGAAGGCCCGTCGCACGGGCGGTGCCCGCGAAGGCGGTTTCCCCGGTGCCGCGCGCATCCTGCGTGAACTGGCCGAAGGTCCGGCCCGCCGCCGCGTCGGCCTGCGCCCCGAGGGCCGCGCGCCGATGCGCGAGGGGGTCGAGCTTTACGCAGGCGAGACCGCCGTGGGCCGCATCACCTCGGGCGGGTTCGGGCCTTCAGTCGAGGCTCCGATTGCCATGGGCTATGTCACGGTGGAACACGCCGCCACCGGAACCGCCCTCGCGGGCGAATTGCGCGGCAAGCGCCAGCCGGTGACGGTGGCCGACATGCCGTTCCAACCTACCACCTACAAACGCTGAAACAGGGCTTAAAGCGATGAAATATACCAAGGAACACGAGTGGCTGCGCGTCGAGGGCGATGTTGTGGTGGTCGGCATCACTGAACACGCGGCCGAGGCGCTGGGTGATGTGGTTTTTGTCGAACTGCCCGAGCCGGAAACCCAGGTTGGGGCCGGGGATGAGGTTTGTGTGATCGAAAGCGTCAAGGCAGCCTCGGACATCCTCGCCCCGGTCGAGGGCGAGATTGTCGAAGTGAACGAGAAACTCGCCGACAACCCCGGTCTGGTGAACGAAGACCCGCTGGGGGAAGCGTGGTTCTTCAAGATGAAGCTCGATGATCTGAGCGTGCTCGACGATTTCATGGACGAGGACGAATACAAGGAACTGATCGGCTGAGGCCGGTTGGCTGAAGACGGCAAGGGCGGGGGCGCCGCCCCTGCACCACCACGTTATTTCGGACCGAAAATGGGAGCGCGGCGGCATGGTCCGTCGCGGGATGTGACATGACCTTCACACCGACCGACTACAACCCTTACGATTTTGCCAACCGCCGTCATATCGGCCCGTCTCCGGCCGAGATGACGGATATGCTGAAGGCCGTGGGCGTGCCCACGCTGGAGGCGCTGATCGACGAAACCATCCCCGCCTCGATCCGGCAGGAAACGCCCCTGGGCTGGGCGCCCTTGTCCGAGCATGAGCTTCTGGCGAAGCTCCGCGGGGTGGCGGCCAAGAACCGGGTGATGACCAGCCTTATCGGGCAGGGCTATTACGGCACCGTGACCCCGCCCGCGATCCAGCGCAACATTCTGGAAAACCCGGCCTGGTATACCGCCTATACCCCCTATCAGCCCGAAATCGCGCAGGGCAGGCTTGAGGCGCTGCTGAACTATCAGACCATGGTGGCCGATCTGACCGGGCTGCCAGTGGCGAACGCAAGCCTCTTGGACGAGGCGACGGCGGCGGCGGAGGCCATGGCCATGGCCGAGCGCGTGGCGAAATCGAAGGCCCGCGCCTTCTTCGTCGACACGCATTGCCACCCGCAGACCATTGAAGTGATCCGCACCCGCGCGCTGCCGCTCGGGATCGAGGTCATCGTGGCGGACCCCGAGTTCCTTGAGCCGGAAAAGGTGTTCGGCGCGATCTTCCAGTATCCGGGCACCTGGGGCAATGTTCGCGATCTGGAACCCTGGATCGACCGTCTGCATGCCGCGAAGGCGGTGGCCGTGGTGGCGACCGACCTGCTGGCACTGATGATGCTGAAAGCGCCGGGCGAGATGGGGGCCGACATCGCCGTGGGCTCCGCGCAACGCTTCGGCGTGCCAATGGGCTATGGCGGGCCGCATGCCGCCTTCATGTCCTGTAAGGACGACATGAAACGCGCCATGCCGGGGCGGATCGTCGGTGTCTCCATCGATGCGCGGGGCAACAAGGCCTATCGGTTGAGCCTCCAGACCCGCGAACAGCATATCCGGCGGGAAAAGGCGACGTCGAATGTCTGTACGGCGCAGGCGCTGCTGGCGGTGATGGCCAGCATGTATGCGGTCTTCCACGGGCCGAAGGGCCTGCGCGCCATTGCGGAACGGGTGCATTCCTACACCGTGCGGCTGGCAAGCGCCCTGCGCGAGGCGGGCGCGGTGCTGCCGCAGAAGCATTTCTTCGACACGATCACGGTGAATGTGGGCGTGGGGCAGGCCGGTATTCTGGCCGCCGCGCGGCTGGAGGGGCTGAACTTCCGCAAGGTGGGCAATGACCATGTCGGCATCAGCCTGGACGAGACCACCAACGAGGATGTTCTGGCCCGCGTGCTGCGCGCCTTTGGCATCCATACCGCGCCGCCGGTCAGCGCCGACCTCGGCTTCCCCGAGGCGATGCTGCGGACATCCGAGGTGCTGACCCATCCGGTCTTCCACATGAACCGTGCGGAATCCGAGATGATGCGCTACATGCGGCGTCTCAGCGACCGTGACCTCGCGCTGGACCGGGCGATGATCCCGCTGGGGTCGTGCACGATGAAGCTGAACGCGGCGGCCGAGATGATGCCGATCACCTGGCCCGAGTTTTCCAGCCTGCACCCCTTCGTGCCGGCGGATCAGGCGGCGGGCTATCACGAGGCGATTTCCGACCTGTCGGAGAAGCTGTGCGAGATCACCGGCTATGACGCCTTCTCGATGCAGCCCAACAGCGGTGCGCAGGGCGAGTATGCCGGGCTTCTGACCATTCAGGCCTATCATCGGGCAAGGGGCGAAGAGCATCGCGATGTCTGCCTGATCCCGGTATCGGCCCATGGCACTAACCCGGCCTCTGCGCAGATGGCGGGGATGAAGGTGGTGGTGGTGAAATCCTCGGCCAATGGCGACGTGGACGTCGAGGATTTCCGCACCCGCGCGGCGGAGGCGGGCGACCGTCTGGCGGCCTGCATGATCACCTATCCCTCCACCCATGGCGTGTTCGAGGAAACCGTGCGCGAGATCTGCAAGATCACGCATGAGCACGGCGGGCAGGTCTATATCGACGGCGCCAACATGAATGCCATGGTGGGTCTGGTGAAGCCGGGCGAGGTGGGTGGCGACGTCAGCCACCTGAACCTGCACAAGACCTTTGCCATCCCGCATGGTGGCGGCGGGCCGGGCATGGGGCCGATCGGGGTGAAGGCGCATCTGGCGCCCTATCTGCCGGGGCACCCCGAGACGGGAGGCGCCGAGGGGCCGGTTTCGGCGGCGCCCTACGGCTCAGCAAGCATCCTGCTGATTTCATGGGCCTATTGCCTGATGATGGGCGGTGCAGGGCTGACGCAGGCGACGCGCGTGGCGATCCTGAACGCGAATTACATCGCGGCCCGGCTGAAGGGCGCCTATGAGGTGCTGTTCATGGGCAACCGGGGGCGGGTGGCGCATGAATGCATCCTCGACACCCGGCCCTTCGCCGAAGCGGGCGTGACGGTGGATGACATCGCCAAGCGGCTGATCGACAACGGCTTCCACGCGCCGACGATGAGCTGGCCGGTGGCGGGCACGCTGATGGTGGAGCCGACGGAAAGCGAGACCAAGGCCGAGATCGACCGCTTCATCACCGCGCTGCTGGCGATCCGCGCCGAGATCAAGGCGGTGGAGGCGGGCGAGATTTCCGCCGAGGACAGCCCGCTGCGCCATGCGCCGCATACGGTGGAAGATCTGGTCGCCGACTGGGAACGGAAATACCCGCGCGAGCAGGGCTGCTTCCCGCCCGGCGCCTTCCGGGTGGACAAATACTGGCCGCCGGTCGGGCGGGTGGATAACGTCTATGGTGACCGCAATCTGATCTGCATCTGCCCGCCGGTTGAAAGCTACATGGCGGCGGAATGAAGGCGCCCGGCCGCCCGGCTTTTGCGCGGGGCGACCGGTGTTTTCTGAGTATTTGGGCAAGAAGCAAATGCAGGGCTGGACGCGGAAGCGTCTGGCCTTTAGCTGCATCCGGGTCGGTCTTGGGGGTGTGATGCGGCAGGGGGAAAGCGGGTTCGCGGCGGGGCTGATGGCGGCGCTGCCGATTGTGCTGGGATATTTTCCCATTGCCTTTTCTTTTGGTGTGGCCGGAACGCGGGCGGGGCTTGGCTTTGCCGAGGTGATGGCCTTTTCAGTGATCATGTATTCCGGCGCGGCGCAGTTTCTGGCCGTGGCGCTGGTTTCGGGCGGGGCGCCGCTGCTGGTGTCAGTATTCACGCTGGTGGCGATGGGCTTGCGCCATCTGGCCTATGGTCCGGCCCTTATGGCGGCGGCGGGGCATGAACAGGCGACGCGGCGCGCCTGGGCCTGGGCCTTCGGGCTGACGGACGAGGTGTTTGGCACTGCGCTGGGCGCGCTGTCGCGCGGGCGGCGGTTTTCGGAGCCGTTCATGTTCGGGCTGGGGCTGGCGGCCTATGCCGCTTGGGTTTCGGGCACCGCTGCGGGGGCGGCGGCAGGGGGCGGGGCACTGGCGGCCTATCCGGCGGTCGAGGCGGCGCTGGGCTTCATGTTGCCCGCGCTGTTTCTGGCGCTTCTGCTGTCGATCCTGAGCCGGGCGCAATTGCCGGTGATCGCGGTGGCGGCGGCCGTGACCATCGGGGTGACGCTGCTGCATTCGGCGACCTCAGGGATTCTTTCCGGGATGGTGGCCGGGGCTCTGGCCGGGTTGCCGCGGGGGCGGGCATGAGGGCTGAGGTTCTGGCACTGGTGGTGTCCGTAGGCGCGGCGACATGGGCGTTTCGCTATCTGCCGTTCCGGCTGAACCTGTCGGCGCTGTCTGCGGGGGGCTGGCCGGGGCGGATGCTGGCCGCGATCGGCCCGGCGGCGATTGCGGCGCTGTTTGCCGTTTCGGTTCTGCCCCTGCTGACGGGCGGGGCGCAGGCGGCGTTCTGGGCGGGAACGGTGGCGGTGATCGGCCTGTGGTTCTGGCGCCGCTCGGTCGTGCTGGCGACCCTGGGTGGGGCGCTGGCCTATGGCGTGGTTTTCGCAATCTAGGCCCCTTGCGGGTGTTCGGGGTATCGCCAATATATTCCGCAACGGGAATATGAATGGAGGCTCCGATGGAAGCCGTGAAACTGGCCTGTGCTACCTGCGGGCAGATGAACCGGGTGCCCCGCGACCGTCTGTCGGCCGCGCCGAAATGCGGCAGTTGTGGCGAGCCGCTGGACGATGGCCGCGTGCACGAGCTGGACCGGCTGAGTCATGACAAGGCGGTGCGGGGTGATGACCTGCCGTTGCTGGTGGATTACTGGGCGCCGTGGTGTGGCCCCTGCCGGGCGATGGCGCCCGAATTCGCCAAGGCGGCGAAGGCGCTGGCCCCCGAGGTGCGTCTGGCCAGGCTGAATACCGAAGATCACCCGGATATTGCCGGACGTGCGCGGATTCAGGGTATTCCGGCGCTGGTGCTTTACCATCGCGGGCGCGAGGTCGCCCGGCTGGCGGGGGCACGGCCTGCGGCTCAGATCGCGGATTTCGTGCGGCAGAACCTGCGGCCCTGAGTCGCCGTCGGCATGTAGGCCGATTTGATGCAGGCCAAGGCGGCCCCCTCGAATCAGAAATATAATCATATTCGGATTTGATGGGAGGTTGCTATGGCAGATGTCACGATTACCAACAGGGCGGCCGATCTTGTGACCGGCGGTGTGAACGACCGGCTGACCTATATCTATGATGCCGAGACAAATGATGTCTGGCTCAATACCCTGAGCCCGGCGGGCTCGGGGGCTGAACATCCCGCATCGGGCTACGAGGGCAAGTTCGACGGGATGGGGGGCAATGACGCCTTCTTCGCGGGCTTCGGCCATTTCACCTTCATCGACCGGGCCGGGGGGAATGATTCCATCGTCACAGGCGACGGTGATGACAATCTGATCGGCGGCGCGGGCGATGACAGCCTTTATGGCAATGGCGGGCGCGATACCGTCGATGGTGGTGCGGGCACCGACCGCTGGCAGGCCAATGTCAGCTGGTTCAGCGGCAATGTGACCGTGAACATCAACGCGGTCTCTTCCTTCGCCGACGGGGCCGAGGTGCGCAATGTCGAGGCGCTGGACCTGACGACCGGCGCAGGCAACGACGTCATCACCAACCATGCCAGCGGTGTGGGCTATGATGTCGTCTCCACCGGGGCGGGTAATGACCGTATCCGCATCTACATGGGCGCCACGGATCAGGTGTTCGGCGGCGCGGGCAGTGATGTGCTGGAGGTGATCTATGCCCAGCCCACGAATGACGTCTGGCTGAACAATCTGACAGCGGACGAGGGCGGCGGCTACAGTGGCACCTTCAACGGCATGGGGGGCAATGACCTGATCTTCACCGGCATCGAGCGGTTCCGCTTCGAGGATCGCTCGGGTGGCAATGACAGCATCCATACCGGCGACGGCAATGACACGCTGCTGGGCCGTGCGGGTGACGACACGCTGATGGGCGGCGGCGGGCAGGACCGGATTGATGGCGGGGCCGGCGGGCTTGATTTCTGGCAGGGCCGACTGGGCGACGCAACAGCGGCGCTGAAGGTCAACCTGAACGGCACCTCGAAAACCCTTGGCAGCGGTTGGGTCAAGGGGATCGAGGGGATGGATCTTGAAACCGGCGCGGGCAATGACGCGCTGACCGTGCACCGGACCGCGAACATGAGCGATGTCCTGAGTTCGGGCGCGGGCAATGATACGCTGACCTTCTGGGATGGCGGAACGGATCAGGCCAATGGCGGAACCGGCGCCGATCTCCTGCGCTATACGGTGGAGGAGTTCGGGGGTGGTGTCTGGCTGGAGGGGCTGACCGCCGGACGGGACGGCTACAGTGGCCGTCTGAACGGTCTCGGCGGCAATGACCTGTTCTTCACCGGGATCGAGCGTTTCCGCTACGAGGATCGCGTGGGGGGCGATGACATTCTGGTCTTCGGCAAGGGCAACGATACGGTGCTGGCCGGGGCAGGCAACGATCTGGTCGATGTCGGGCGTGGGCGGGATCAGGCGAATGGCGGTGACGGGACCGATTTCTGGACCGCCGATCTGCATACCGCCAGCAAGGCCATCCGCATCGACCTCAACAAGGTCTCCACATACCTGGTCTCGGGCAAGGTGCAGGGCTTCGAGGGGATGAACCTGCAAACAGGCCGTGGCAATGACCGCGTGACCGGCCATGACACCGGTGCAATGGGTGACGTCATCGACACGGGGCGGGGCAGTGATGTGATCGCCCTGCATGCCGGAGGCACCGATCAGGTCAATGGCGGGGCAGGGGTGGATACGCTGATCCTCACCTATGCAATTGCAACCAATGATGTCTGGCTGCGCAACCTGACCGCGACAGAGGGTGGCGGCTGGAGCGGGCAGTTCAACGGCATGGGCGGTAATGATGTCAACTTTACCGGCATCGAGAAATTCGCCTTCTACGATCTGTCGGGCGGCAACGACATCATCCAGACGGCGAGCGGCCGCGACACGATCTCGGGCGGGCTGGGCAATGATGACCTTTCGGGCGGCGGCGGGGCGGATCACTTTGTCTATGATCGGCTGGCCGATGAGGGCGACGATGTGATCCGCGATTTCACCGACCGGGTGGACCGTATCGTCCTGTCGGGGGGCAGCATGGCGGATGTGACCATCGAGGCGGTGAATGACGGCGCGGATACCCGCATCACGCTGGACAGCGGCACTACGATCCTGCTGGAGGATGTGGCTGCGGGCAAAATCGGCAGCGCCGATTTCCTGTTCGGCTGAGCCCTTCGCATGGGGCCGCGTCAAAGCGGCGCGGTCCCATATGGCCCCATGAAAAACGCAGCCTGTCCGCTTGACATTCCGCGCATCATCAGCCAGATAGCCCTCAGGTCGAGGGGCAGTAGCTCAGTTGGGAGAGCGCGTCGTTCGCAATGACGAGGTCAGGGGTTCGATCCCCCTCTGCTCCACCAGACCTTCCCCTGAAAGATAATCTGTACCGGCGCCATCATCTGTGCATCTGCGCGCAGTCAGGTCATGCTGCAGTGCGGCTTGAAAGTGCTGTTAGCGCACATACATCCGCTGCTCAACGATATGGAGTCCGCGAGATGACCGCGACAGAGCCGCTTTTCCGTCCTTTCCGCCTGAAGGGGCTTGAGCTCAGGAACCGCATCGTCATGGCGCCGATGACGCGTGACATGGCCCCCGAAGGTGTGCCCGGCGGGGCCAATGCCGAATACTATCGCCGCCGGGCGGCGGGGGGCGTGGGGCTGATCCTCAGCGAGGGTACGGTGATCGACCGTCCGGCCTCGCGCAATCTGCCGAACATTCCGTTCTTCCACGGGGACAAGGCGCTGCAAGGCTGGCGCGGCGTCGCCGAAGCGGTGCATGGCGCGGGCGCGAAGATCGGGCCGCAGATCTGGCATACCGGCTCGACCAAGGGCGGGGCGTGGAAGCCCGAGGCCGAGGTCGAAAGCCCTTCGGGTCTGCTGGCGCCCGACAAGCCGCGCGGCCGCGCGATGACCGAGGAAGATATTGCCGATACCATCGCGGCCTTTGCCCGTGCGGCGGCGGATGCCAAGCGGATCGGCATGGATCTGGTCGAGGTGCATGGTGCGCATGGCTATCTGATTGACCAGTTCTTCTGGCAGGGCACCAACCTGCGCGACGACCGCTGGGGCGGCGCAACCCTGCCGGAACGCAGCCGCTTCGCTGTGGAGGTGCTGAAGGCTGTCCGTGCCGCCGTCGGTCCCGATTTCCCGGTGCTGCTGCGCGTCAGCCAGTGGAAACAGCAGGATTACGGCGTGAAACTCGCCGCCTCTCCGCAGGAAATGGAAGCCTGGCTTGGCCCGCTGGTCGAGGCCGGGGCGGACGTTCTGCATTGCTCGCAGCGCCGGTTCTGGGATGCGGAGTTCCCGGAAATCGACGGGGACACCGGGCTGAATTTCGCAGGCTGGGCCAAGAAGCTGACGGGCGCGCCCACGATCAGCGTGGGGTCGGTGGGGCTTGGCGGGGCCGAATTCCTTGCCGCCTTCCGGGGCGAAGGCGCCGGGGCCGCGCCGCTGGGTCAGCTGATGGATCGCATGGCGCGCGACGAGTTCGACCTGATCGCCGTGGGCCGCGCGCTGATTTCCGACCCCGACTGGGTGCGTCATGTGGAGGCGGGTGACACCGCCGCGCTGCGCGGCTTCGACGCCCGCGATCTGGCTGAACTGGTCTGATCTGCCTGTCCGGAAAGCCACGGAGGCAGCTTCCCATGGCTTTCCGCCCCACTTTTGTGGAAAAAGGTTCACATCGCGGTATCAGGTGCCTATAGCGGAAGGGCGGGACACCCCCGTGAGCCAGACGAAAGACGCCCATGCGCACCATTACGACGACCGAGGAGCTTGCCGAATTCTGTGCGGCAGCCAAGGCACACCCTTATGTGACCATCGACACTGAGTTCCTGCGCGAACGCACCTACTGGTCGAAACTCTGCCTGATCCAGATGGCCCTGCCGGGCGCCGATGGCGAAGCGGTGCTGGTTGACCCGATTGAGGGTGAGGGCATGTCGCTGGAGCCGCTGTATGACCTGTTCCGCCACGAGGCGACGGTCAAGGTGTTCCACGCCGCACGGCAGGATCTGGAAATCTTCTTCGTCGAGGGCGGGGTCTTCCCCGTGCCGCTGTTCGACACCCAGGTCGCCGCCATGGTCTGCGGCTATGGCGAACAGGTGGGCTACGAGACGCTGGTGAAGAAGATCGCCAAGGCGAGTCTCGACAAGACATCGCGCTTCACCGACTGGTCGCGCCGCCCGCTGAGCGCGGCGCAGAAGGAATATGCGCTGGCCGATGTGACGCATCTGCGTGTGGTGTATGAAAGCCTCGCGCGGCAGATCGCCAAAACGGGGCGTGAACGCTGGGTTGCGGAAGAGCTGGGCATGCTCACCGACCCCGAAACCTACACGATCCGCCCGGCCGAAGCCTGGCAGCGGGTCAAGACTCGCACCACCTCGGGGCGGTTCCTGGCGCTGGTGAAGGCGCTGGCCGAGTTCCGCGAAAGTTATGCGCAAACGAACAATGTGCCTCGTTCACGGGTGATGAAGGACGATGCGCTGCTGGAACTGGCCTCGACCCGGCCGCAGACACATGAGGAGCTGGGCCGCTCGCGCCTTCTGCTGCGCGAGGGGCGGCGGGGCGACATCGCCGACGGAATCATCGCGGCGGTGAAAGCCGGGCTGGAGATGAAGCCCGAGGATATGCCGAAGCCTGATCTTGCGCGCGAACAGTTGCAGGTCAATCCGGCGCTGGCAGATCTGCTGCGTGTGCTGCTGAAAGCGAAGTCGGAAAGCCTTGGCGTTGCGGCCAAGCTGATCGCCTCTGCCGCCGATCTGGATGCCATCGCCGCGGGCGAACGCGATCTGCCCGCGCTGAAGGGCTGGCGGATGGAAGCCTTCGGAGAGGATGCGCTGCGGCTTTGCAAGGGCGAAATTGCCCTGACCGCACGCGGCAACGAGGTCCGGGTGGTGCGGCTGGGGTGACGCCCGTGCGTATTCTCGTCATGGGCGTTTCCGGATGCGGCAAAAGCCGTTTCGGGGCGGCGCTGGCCACGGCGACGGGTCTGGTGTTCCGCGATGCGGATGACCTGCACCCTGAGGCGAATATTGCGAAAATGGCGCGGGGTGAGCCGCTGTCGGATGACGACCGATGGCCATGGCTTGAGGCCTGTGGCGTGGCATTGGAACCGGGTGGTGTTCTGGCCTGTTCGGCCCTGCGCCGGGCCTATCGGAACCGGCTGCGGGATTTTGCTCCTGACCTGCGGGTGATCCATCTGGCGGCGTCGGAGGCCGAGATTTCCGGGCATCTGCAAGCGCGGCAGGGACATTTCATGCCGCCTGCGCTGCTGGCAAGCCAGTGCGCCACGCTGGAGCCGCCGGGTGCGGAGGAAGGGGCACTGGCGCTGCGGGCGTTCCGTCCCGTCGGGCAGATGGTGGCCGAGGCGCGGAACTGGCTGAAGCTCTGAACGGGGGCGCTTCGCCGGGGGCATCGAGCCCCCGTCAAAGCGGCTGCCGCGGTGCGGATGTCAGCGGCGGCTGGTCATGCCGTTGGTCGCGGCCTGCACGGTGATCGACGTGATCTCCTGCAATTGCCGGGTCGTCAGGAACACCGCGGCCGTGATCTGGCGCGAGCGTGGGGTCGAGACGCCGGCCTGCGTCTTGGGGGCAGACATGCGGAAGTCATAGATGCGGGCACCGTTCTGGTCGTCGCCGCGCTTCACCAGCTCTGCATCCCACCAGCCTTGCGTCGGGGGCAGGGCTGTGGCGCGGATGATCGCACCGCCGGGAGCGGGTTCGACCTTCAGGTCGATGATCTGCTGGGCCAGCGGGCGCGGGTCTTCCGGCTTCTGCGTCACCGGATCGACCGCCACCGTTTCGCTGCGCTTGAACCAGTTGAACGGGTTGAGACGCGACTCGCGCACCGCCCCGCAGGCGGAAACGAACATCACCAGCGCCAGCGCGGCAAGCAGCGGTTTTCTCATCCCATCCCCTTTCGCGCCCGTCTGGCGCCTGATCCGGCCTGACCCTTGGCTAACCCAAGCGCGGGCTTTTGAAAAGCACTCCTCTGGACCTTTCGCGCGCTTCGGCCTAGCTGTGGCCCGATACGGTAAGGAGCACACCATGGCCACCCCCGCCTTTGAAGAGATCGTGGAAACCTTCGAATTCCTTGACGACTGGGAGGACCGCTATCGCCATGTGATCGAACTGGGCAGGGCTTTCCCTGATCTGGACGCGGCCTTTCAGGTGCCTGCCTTCAAGGTGGATGGTTGCGCCAGCCAGGTCTGGCTGCGCCCGATGGTCGAAGGGAAGGGCCCTTCGGCGCGGTTCGATTTTCAGGGCACGTCGGATGCGATGATCGTGCGCGGGCTGATCGCGGTGCTGCACGCGCTTTATGCCGGGCTGACTGCGGCGGAGGTCGGCCAGGTTGATGCGCCTGCCGAACTGGCGCGGCTGGGCCTGAACGAGCATCTGTCGTCGCAGCGGTCGAATGGTGTGCGGGCGATGGTCGAGCGTATCCGCAAGACCGCCGCCACCGCCTGAGGCTCAGCCGATATCCAGCGCCAGCGCGTGAATGCGGGTGGTCAGATCGCCAAGCGCGCGATGGACCGCACGATGACGCTCGACCCGGCCCAGGGCCGCCAGCGCAGGTGCGCGGATGGTCACGTTGAAATGGGTCTCGCCGCCTTCACGCCAGCCGCCATGACCGCGATGTTTCTCACTATCATCCTGAATTTCCAGAACTTCCGGCGCAAAGGCAGCGGTCAGCCTTTCCTCGATTTCGTTACGGACAGACATTTTCAGCGCGCTCCCCCTTCAATCCGGCGCGTAAACATCTAAACTCTCGCCTCCGAGTCGGAAAGGCAGTGTCGGAAAGGCCGTGTAATGCAGAAACCCCCGTTCGAATTCGACATCCGCGTTTCCTCGGACAAGAAGCGCCGCAAGACGGGCCGCCGGGGCATGTCGGGGGCGTTTGAGACGTCGCAGAAGAACTGCGAATATCCGGGCTGTCAGGAGGCAGGTCTTTATCGCGCGCCGAAATCGCCGGACCTGCTGGACGAGTTCTTCTGGTTCTGCAAGGATCACGTTCGGGAATACAATCTGAAGTGGAACTTCTTCAACGGCACCTCGGACGAGGAGTTTCAGAAGTTCCTCGACAAGGCGCGCGTATGGGAGCGGGAAACCAAACCCTTCAGCCAGAAGGATGATGGCCGGGCCTGGGCGCGGCTGGGGGTCAATGACCCCATGGCGATCCTGGGCGAGAAGGGCACGCAGAACCCCGGCAAGGTGCAATCTGCCGTAACGCGCAAGCTGCCTTCGACCGAACGCAAGGCGCTGGAGATCCTTGATGCGCGCGACACCTGGACGCGCACGGAAATCCGCAAGCAATACAAGAGCCTCGTCAAGGATCTTCACCCGGACATGAATGGCGGCAACCGCGATGACGAATCGCGTCTGCAAGAAGTCGTCTGGGCGTGGGAGCAGATCCGCGAAAGCCGCTATTTCCGCGACTGAACGGGCGTTACGGCGGGCAGGCGCCGGATATAGCCGTATTTCAGCAGCCAGATCAGCAGACGATCCACCGTCAGCGGGTTGTACTTATGCGCGCTGGCCAGATCGTCGCGGCTGATGCCGGGGGCACCTGCTGCCGCGATGGCCTCGGCCATGGCGGCGAAGGCTTCGGGCCGTTCAGTGGAGCGGCCCATGCCGGTATAGTTGCGCAGCACCAGCATTTCGGCCACCGGCAGCGGCGGTTGTGGCGTCGCGCTGGCGAAACGCACGCCGGCAAACCCGCCTGCGGCACTTGGATAGCTGGCGAAATAGGCGAAGGGCGAGGGGGCTACGGCAAGTCGCCCGGCAGGCGGGAGGGCCGGAGCTGTGGCGGCGCCCCTGCGCGCGGCAAGCTCGCCCCACAAAGCCTGCATCTGCGGCACGATCACCCGCCAGTCGTACAGCGCTGCGGCGCGGGCCTGTCCGGCGGCTCCCAGCCTGCGGCGCAGATCGGGGTTACCTGCGAGCGACAGGATCGCCTCGACAAGTGCACGGATGTCGATTGCCGTCATCTGCGAGGTCAGTGCGCAATATTGCGGATAGGTGTCGGCGCCACCGAAATGGCGCAGCGCCTCGGATATCGCATGGCCTGGCCCCAGCGTCCGGGTCGGAACACGGATGCCCACATCGGGCGTCACCGTATCGCGCATGCCGTCCCAGTCCGACACCAGAACCGGCAGGCCTGCCGCCATCGCCTCGATCGGGGCAAGGCCGAAGGTTTCCTGGATATTGTCGATCGGGAAGGTGAAGACATCGGCACCGGACAGTGCCGCGCGCCGTTCAGCCGAAGCGGCCCCGTCGAGTACCAGAAAGCCCACATCGGGCATCAACCGCGCGGCCCCTTCTTCGAACACCTTGCGGGAAAACGCATCGCGGAAGATCCCGCACAGCGCCAGATGCAGCTTCTGCCGGGGGCCCAGCCGTCGCTGCGCCTCGGCCAGCGCGATATAGAGCGGCAGGGGGTCGAACTTCTCATAAGGGGTCAGGCGGGCGATGCAGGTGAACACCGTATCCGCCGCACCCGCGCCAAGCCGCGCACGCAACGCGGCGCCGGCGGCCGCATCCGGGGCAAAGGCGCCACAGTCGATCCCCAGCGGGATGACGGGAAGCTGCGGGCGGGGCGGCGGGTTGGCCATGAACCGTGCCTTCGCATGGGCGTCGATCATGTCCATCTGCGTAAGAACCGCCGACTGCACGGCGCGGGAGGTGCAGATGACCGCATCCCATTCCATCTGCGGCGCCATGCGCAGATCGAAAAACCCCTGCATCACGCCCCGGGTCGAAATGGTATGGGTGATGCCACAGATCGACCAGCTTGCATCCCCATGCGGCGCACGGCGCCAGCATTCGCCAGCGAAATTGGGGCTGGGAAAGAACAGCGTCCCGGGCTCGGCCAGGCGCTGCGGGCTGCGCAGGGGCAGGTGCTGAACCGTCATGCCGGGCCGTTCCTCACCCGCGAGCCGGGTGAACAATGCCTGATCGGCAGGCTTCGGCGTAAACGACATCAGTGCGGGTGCATCCGCATGGCGGAAAAAGCCCCGAATGAAGCTTTCCCCCGCCACCCGACGGCCATTGATGCCCTTGGCGCCGGGGTTATAGCCGTCGGCGGCAAAATAGATTGCCGCATTGGGCGCAAGATCGGTCATCGGCGGGTCATCCACAGCCAGGGCGTCGGCGAAGACCGCCATTCCCACAGCAGAATCAGCCTGTCCATATCTGACAGCCGCTCCGCCCAGTCCGGCAGAGCGTCATCAGCCAGATGGCGCCCGATCTGCCGGATTTCATGGCTGACGCTGAACCGGCGGTGCAGCAGGTCAAGCGTGCCGGGCTTCATGCCCTCGTGCACCTCGACCAGCAGATCAGCGCCGCGCAGGGCAGGGGCCGACTCGGGGTCCAGCAACTCGGCTTCGGCGCCCTCGATATCGCAGATGATCACGCAATCGCCCGCAGGGAGGTGGCACAGATCGTCATGGGTCAGGACGCCGCCGATCTTCACGCGGTCTGACACGCCGTTCAGGGTCGCAAGCTCGGCGCAAAGGGCCCTTGCGCGCGGATCGCCGTCATGGGCGAGGATCCGGGCGTTGGGCAGGCGCCGGGCCAGCCCGACGGCGTAATAACCCTCCGCCGCACCGATATCGACCACCAGACCATATCGCCGGGCCACGATCTCTTCGATCACCGGGGCCAGCCCGGCTTCGTAAACACCCAGCAATCGCGCGAGACGCGCCCCCTCGGAGGCGCGGACCGTGTAGGTCATCCCCGCAAAGGGGCCTGCGGGAATCTGCTGCGGCAGGCGGCGTGCAAGCGCGCCCTCCAGCCAGCCCGCCCGCCATTTCGCGAGCAGCCGTAGCGCCTGGTTCAACTCGCGGTCTCCGGCGTCAGGGCCAGCAAGCCGCTGTACTTCGGTCGCCACGCGGCGCACCAGATCGTCGTTCCGGGAAGACATGCCCGAACCTCGCCACTCAGGCGGGCTTTTGCCGCCTTTCGGGCCAAGGTTAGCCGTCACCCGCCCGCCGGGCCAGCGTTTTCTGGGCCTTACGCGGGCTGGAAGCGCAAAGCCGCGCCATTGATGCAGTGCCGTTTGCCGGTGGGCGGCGGGCCGTCGTCGAACACATGGCCCAGATGCCCGCCGCAATTGGCGCAATGTTCTTCGATCCGCCGCATAAAGAACCGGCTGTCTTCGCGGTTGCCCACCGCGCCCGGCAGCGCGGCAGTGAACGAGGGCCAGCCGGTGCCGCTGTCGAACTTCGTACTCGATGCATAAAGCCCCTGGTCGCAGCCCGCGCAATGGAAGGTGCCGCGGCGCTTCTCGTCATTCAGGGGCGAGGTGAAGGCACGCTCGGTCGCCTCGTGACGCAGCACGTCATAGGCCAGCGGCGACAGTCGTGCGCGCCATTCCGCATCGGAAAGCGTGAAGGGAAATTCGCCCGCGGCCAATGCCGGGCGTGTGGCGAGCAGCGCCAGCGCGCTGCCGAGAAGGGTTCTGCGGTGCATGATGTCCTCCATGGTCCTGTATGACCATACGCAGGCAGCAGGCCGGATGTTTCACACTTCACGCAAATGCGACCAGGGCGGCCAAAAGCGCCACCCTGTCGCGCCGCCGATGCAGCCGATTGTGTCGGGGACAAGCCTTGCCCTTGCAGCGGGGGGCGATATGTTCCACAAAACCACGGATACGAACCCGCACCCCGCGCCCGGGGTGCCTGATGCGATGGCGGACGGAATGCTGGATCAAGTTGCGAAACCCACCGAAGAAATCTCTGTGCGGGATGTCTTCGGGATCGACACCGACATGAAGGTCAAGGGCTTTGCCGAGCGCTCCGACCGCGTGCCCGAGATTGACCCGACCTATAAATTCGACCCTGACACGACGCTGGCGATCCTTGCGGGCTTTGCCTACAACCGCCGCGTGATGATCCAAGGCTATCACGGCACCGGGAAATCGACCCATATCGAACAAGTGGCGGCGCGGCTGAACTGGCCCTGCGTGCGCGTGAACCTCGACAGCCACATCAGCCGGATCGACCTGATCGGCAAGGATGCGATCAAGCTGCGCGACGGCAAACAGGTGACCGAATTCCACGAGGGCATCCTGCCCTGGGCCTTGCGCAATCCCGTCGCCATCGTTTTCGACGAATATGATGCGGGCCGGGCGGATGTGATGTTCGTCATTCAGCGCGTGCTGGAACATGACGGCAAGCTGACCCTGCTCGATCAGAACGAGATCATCACTCCGCACCCGTCCTTCCGCCTGTTCGCCACCGCGAATACCGTGGGTCTGGGCGATACGACCGGGCTTTACCATGGTGTGCAGCAGATCAACCAGGCGCAGATGGACCGCTGGAGCCTCGTGGCCACGCTGAACTACCTCAGCCATGATGCCGAGGCGGCGATCGTGCTGGCCAAGAATGCGCATTACAACACCGAGAAGGGCCGCAAGACCATCAGCCAGATGGTGACGGTGGCCGACCTGACCCGGACCGCCTTCATGAATGGCGATCTTTCCACCGTCATGTCGCCGCGCACCGTGCTGAACTGGGCCGAAAACGCCCGCATCTTCCACAATGTCGGCTATGCCTTCCGTCTGTCCTTCCTGAACAAATGTGATGAGCTGGAGCGCCAGACCGTCGCCGAATTCTACCAGCGCTGCTTCGGCGAGGAACTGCCGGAAAGCGCCGCCTCGATGGCGATGAAGTGAACCGTCGCAGGGGGGCGCTCGCGCCCCCCTCGGCCTGCGGCCTCACCCCCCTGAGGATATTTCCGGACAGAAAATGAGGCGGTGGCTCACCGATTTTCTGTCCGGAAATATCCTCGGGGGGAGCTTCCCGAAGGGAAGCGCGGGGGGCAGACAGCCCCCCGGCTTTGGGGGCAACATCCGACCCGGAGCGCGCGCGCGACATGACCAAACCCGCTGACAACCCCGCCGATCCGTTCAAGAAGGCTCTGGCCGAGGCCACCAAGACCATGGCCGACGATCCGGAGATGACGGTCAGTTATTCCGTCGATCCTTCGGGCATGACCAAGGATGGCATGCGCCTGCCGCAGGTCAGCCGCCGCATGACGCGCGACGAGGTGATGATGGCGCGCGGCACTGCCGATGCGCTGGCGCTGCGCCGCCGTCACCATGATGAGGGGGTGGCCGCGAAATACGCCCCGCCCGGCGGCATCGCGCGCGAGATCTACGAGGCGATGGAAACTGCGCGGGCCGAAGCGCTGGGCGCGCGTGCCATGCCCGGCACGGCGGTAAACATTGCCCACAAGCTTGGCCACGAGGCCGAGCGCAAGGGTTATGGCCAGATCACACAGGCCGCCGACGCGCCGCTGTCTGTCGCAGCGGGCTATCTGGTGCGGCATCTGGCAACCGGCCAGCCGCTGCCCGCCGCCGCGGCGAATGTGATGAACCTCTGGCGCGGGTTCATCGAACAGCAGGCCGGAGGCGCGCTGGACAATCTGGACGAGGCGCTGGCCGATCAGTCGGCCTTCGCGCGGCTTGCGCGCCAGGTGATCTCGGACCTTGGCTATGGCGACCAGCTGGGCGACGACCCGGACGCCGACGACATGGATGACGAAGCGCAGGACGAGGCGCAGGAGGACGAGGACAACGCCGAAAGCACCGGCGAGGACAGTCAGGAGGAGGAGGCCGAGGCCGAACCCGAGCGCAGCCAGGAAGACAGCCAGGACCAGAGCCAGGCCCAGGTCTCGATGGATGACAATGCGGACATGGAGCAGTCGGAAGAAGCCGAACTGCCCGAGGGCGAGGCGCCGCAGGAACCGCCGCCGCCGGCGCCCTATTCCGATGCCGACCCGAATTACACTGTCTACACCCAGGAATTCGACGAGGAAATCCGCGCCGAGGATCTGGCCGAGGCGGCTGAGCTGGAACGCCTGCGCGCCTATCTGGACCAGCAGCTTGAACCGCTGAAAGGCGCGGTCAGCCGACTGGCCAACAAGCTTCAACGCCGGCTTCAGGCGCAGCAGAACCGTTCGTGGCTGTTCGATCTTGAGGAAGGCACGCTGGACGCAGGCCGTCTGGCGCGGGTGGTGGCGAACCCCACCACGCCGCTGTCGTTCAAGCAGGAGAAGGATACCGAGTTCCGCGATACCTGCGTGACGCTGCTTCTGGACAATTCCGGCTCGATGCGCGGACGGCCGATCTCGATTGCCGCGATCTGCGCCGATGTTCTGGCCCGCACGCTGGAACGCTGCGGGGTGAAGGTGGAAATCCTCGGCTTCACCACGCGAGCCTGGAAAGGCGGGCAAAGCCGCGAGAAATGGCTGGCGGCGGGACGTCCGCAACAGCCGGGTCGTCTGAACGACCTGCGCCATATCATCTATAAATCTGCCGATGCCCCCTGGCGTCGGGCGCGGCCCAATCTGGGGCTGATGATGAAAGAGGGGCTTCTGAAAGAGAACATTGACGGCGAGGCGCTGGAATGGGCGCACCGTCGCATGGCCTCGCGGCCCGAAGCGCGCAAGATCCTCATGGTCATCTCGGACGGCGCGCCGGTGGATGATTCCACCCTGTCGGTGAACCCTGCCAGCTTCCTTGAAAAGCATCTGCGCGATGTGATCGCCATGGTGGAAAAGCGCAAACAGGTGGAGCTGATCGCCATCGGCATCGGCCATGACGTGACGCGCTATTACCAGCGCGCGGTCACGATCACCGATGTGGAACAGCTTGCCGGCGCGATGACCGAACAGCTGGCCGGGTTGTTTGACACCGACCCGCGCAAGCGGGCGCGGGTTCTGGGGATGCGCAAGGTCGGCTGACGGGGCGGTGCGGGGGCTCGCGTCCTTTGCGCCCGTGCCGGGCGCATTCACCCCGAGGATATTTGAGCCAAGGGAAAGAGGCGGGCATGTTTCAGGATTTCACGTCGCAGGCAGATCCGTCTCAGGGGGCGGCGCGGCTGGCGACGCTGCGGAGCAGGCTGGCCGCGGAGGGACTTTCTGGCTTTCTGGTGCCACGCGCCGACGCCCACCAAGGCGAATATGTCGCGGCGCGGGATGAGCGGCTGTCCTGGCTCACCGGCTTTACCGGCTCGGCCGGCTTCTGCATTGTGCTGCCCGATCTGGCGGGTGTTTTCGTTGACGGCCGCTACCGCACGCAGGTCCGTGCGCAGGTCGATCTGGCGGTGTTCACGCCGGTGAACTGGCCTGAGGTGAAGCCGGGCGAATGGATCGTTGAAAACCTGACTGAAGGCGTGATCGGCTTCGACCCCTGGTTGCATGCGGCAGACGAGATTGCGAAGCTTGAAACCGCACTGGCAGGCAGCGGAGTTATCCTGCGGCCCTGCGCCAATATGGTCGATGCGATCTGGCCCGATCAGCCTGAGCCACCGCAGGGGCGTGCCTTCCTGCATCCTGAGGCTTTGGCTGGGGAAAGCAGCGCCTCGAAACGGGCGCGGCTGGCCGAGGGGTTGCGTGCGGCGGGCCAGCGCGCGGCCGTCATTACTCTGCCCGACAGCCTGTGCTGGCTTCTGAACCTGCGCGGGGCCGATGTGTCGCGCAATCCGGTGCTACATGGCTTTGCGGTGCTGCATGACGACGGGCGGGTGACGCTTTATGCCGATCCGGCGAAGTTCGACGCGGAAACCCGCGCGGGTCTGGGTGATCATGTGACCCTGCGCCCGGTCGCGGCCTTTGTGCCGGGCCTGCACAGCCTGCCCGGCCCGGTGCGGATCGACCCGGCCAGCGCGCCGGTCGCGGTGGCGCAGGAACTGGAGGATGCGGGCGTTGCGGTGGCGACCGGCGACGACCCCTGCGCGCTGCCGAAAGCCTGCAAGAACCCGGTTGAAATCGCGGCGACCCGTGCCGCCCATCTGCGCGATGGCGCTGCCATGGTGCGTTTTCTCGCCTGGCTGGATGCCACTGCGCCGCAGGGCGGGCTGACCGAGATTGCTGCGGTCGAGGCGCTGGAAGGTTTCCGGCGCGAAAGCAACCAGCTGCATGACCTATCGTTCGACACGATCAGCGGGACGGGGCCGAATGGTGCCATCATTCATTACCGGGTGACCGAGGCCACCAATCGTGCAGTGGCACCCGGCGATCTGCTGCTGGTCGACAGCGGCGGGCAATATCTGGACGGCACGACCGACATCACCCGGACTATCGCCATCGGCGCGCCGTCAGAACCTGACGCGCGCGACTGCTATACCCGCGTGTTGCAAGGTATGATCGCCGTGGCGCGCACGCGGTTCCCGAAGGGGTTGGCCGGGCGTGATCTGGATGCGCTGGCCCGTGCGCCGCTCTGGCTTGCGGGCTACGACTATGACCACGGCACGGGGCATGGCGTCGGCGCCTTCCTCTCAGTCCACGAGGGGCCGCAGCGGATTTCGCGGCTCTCCACCGTGCCGCTGGTGCCCGGCATGATCCTGTCGGACGAACCGGGCTATTATCGTGAGGGTGCCTTTGGCATCCGACTCGAAAACCTGATCGTGGTGCGGGAGGCGCCGCCGCTGGGTGACCACCGCGCGCAATATGATTTCGAGACGCTGACCTTCGTGCCCTTCGACCGGCATCTGATCCTGCCGGACATGCTGTCATCAAGCGAACGCGGCTGGCTAGACAGCTATCATGCCGAGGTTCTGGCGAAGGTCGGGCCGCTGGTTGAGGGGGCCACGCTGGAGTGGCTGAAAGCCGCCTGCGCACCGCTCTGACCGCCTCGCTTCTGTCAGAGCTTGCCTGAGTATTTGGGCAAGGAGCAAACAGCAGAGCTTTTGCGGGGGCGGCAAAATGGCGCGCGACCGGCTGTCTTGCTTCTTGTACAAATACTCAAAAGGACGTCCCTGCCGGGAGCGCGGCAGGGACGGTGCGCCCTCAGCGGGCCTTGGCCTCCAGTCGGCGGCGGTGCAGTACGGGTTCGGTATAGCCCGAAGGTTGGCCGCAGCCTTCGAATACCAGATCGCAAGCGGCCTTGAAGGCCGGGCCATCGAATCCGGGCGCCATCGGGCGATAGGCAGGGTCGGTGGCGTTCTGGCGGTCTACCACGACGGCCATCTTGCGCATCGCCTCCATCACCTGCGCCTGCGAGATGACGCCGTGATGCAGCCAGTTGGCAAGCGCCTGGCTGGAGATACGGCAGGTGGCGCGGTCTTCCATCAGGCCGACGTCATGGATGTCGGGCACCTTGGAGCAGCCCACCCCCTGATCAACCCAGCGCACGACATAGCCCAGGATACCCTGCGCGTTGTTCTCGATCTCGGCCGTGATTTCGGCTTCGGACCAGTTGGCGCCTTGCGCGAGCGGGATGGTCAGCAGGTCGCGCAAGGTGCCGCGCGGGCCGCCTTTGGCAATCGCATCCTGCCGGGCCAGCACATTGACGCGATGGTAATGGGTTGCGTGCAGCGTGGCAGCGGTGGGCGAGGGCACCCAGGCGCAATTTGCCCCGGCCTGAGGATGGGCGATCTTCTGTTCCAGCATGGCGGCCATCAGATCGGGTGCCGCCCACATGCCCTTGCCGATCTGCGCGCGGCCACGCAGCCCGCAGGCAAGACCGATATCGACATTGCGGTCCTCATAGCTTTTGATCCAGGCGGTGTGTTTCATCTCGCCCTTGCGGACCATTGGCCCGGCCTCCATCGAGGTGTGGATCTCGTCGCCGGTGCGGTCCAGAAAGCCGGTATTGATGAAGGCCACGCGGGATTTCGCGGCGCGGATACATTCCTTCAGGTTCGCACTGGTGCGGCGCTCCTCGTCCATGATCCCGAGCTTTACGGTATTGCGTGGCAGGCCCAGCGTATCTTCCACAAGGTCAAAGATTTCCGAGGCGAAGGCCACTTCTCCGGGGCCGTGCATCTTGGGTTTCACCACATAGACCGAGCCGGTGACGGAGTTGCGCACGCCCGTGGTCTTCTTCAGGTCGTGCATCGCGCAAAGCGTGGTGACGAAGGCATCCATGATGCCCTCGGGCACTTCAGCGCCTTCGGCATCAAGGATGGCGGGGTTGGTCATCAGATGGCCGACGTTGCGCACCAGCATCAGGGCGCGGCCCTTCACCGCCAGCGGCGTGCCATCCGCGCCGGTCCAGTTGGCATCGGGGCGCAGGCTGCGGGTGAAGGTCTGGCCGCCCTTGCTGACCTCTTCGGTCAGCGTGCCGGTCATCAGGCCCAGCCAGTTGTCGTAGGCCACCACCTTGTCGGCGGCATCCACCGCCGCCACGCTGTCCTCGCAATCCATGATCGCGGAGAGGGCGCTTTCCAGCCAGATGTCGGAAATATGTGCGGCATCCGAAGCGCCGATGGCGGAACGGTCATCCATGACCACTTCGATCAGCAACCCATTGTTGCGCAGCAGAAATTGTTGCGGCGCGCGGGCATCGCCCATATGGGCCGCAAATTGTGCCGGGTTTGCCAGCGCCCTGTCGCCCTGAGCGGTCCGGACCACCAGCGCGCCACTCTCAACGGCGAATCCGCGCGCATCCTTCCAGCTGGCGCCAGCCAGCGGCACAGCGCTGTCGAGGAAATCGCGGGCCCAGGCAATGACGCGGGCGCCGCGTGCGGGGTCATAGCCTTTACCGGAGGGCAGATCCCCCAACGCATCGGTGCCGTAAAGCGCGTCGTAAAGGCTGCCCCACCGGGCATTGGCGGCATTCAGCGCGTAGCGCGCGTTCATCACCGGCACCACCAGTTGCGGGCCGGGAATCCTGGCGATCTCGGGGTCGACATTGGCGGTTTCAACGCTGAAATCCGGGCCTTCGGGCACCAGATAGTCGATCTCGCGCAGAAAGGTTTCATAAGCGTCGGCATCAAAGGGCTGGCCGCGCCGGCTCTTGTGCCAGTCGTCGATACTGGCTTGCAGCGCGGTGCGTTTGTCCAGCAGGGCGCGGTTCTTCGGGCCAAGCGAGGCTATCGCGGCGGCAAGGCCGCTCCAGAAGGTATCGGCGCTGACGCCGGTGCCGGGCAGGGCGCGGGTTTCGATGAAATCCGCCAGTTCGCGATCCACCTGAAGTCCGTTCTTGGTCATCCGTCCGATCATTTCCGACTCCCCGCTCTGTTCGGTCGCGAGGATGCGGAAAAACCGCCGTCCGGGCAACCGAAGCCGACACTGGATTTGAAAGCTCAGGCGAAAAACACTTGTCGGGCTTTCTTGATAAACGGATTCCGGGGGCACTGCCTGCTCAAAGATCGAAGCAAAGCTGACCGCCTTGTGGTGAGCGGCTGTCTTCGATCAGGGCGGAGAGAGTGGGGCGGAGGCGGCGGGGCGGTGGGGTTCCGCAAGCGCGGCGGCTGGCCGTCAGCCGGTCGCGGGCGTCACGGGCGGCGCTGACGGGGTCGACCACCGGCTCGGGGTAGCGACGGCCCAGCAGACCGGGGGCACCGGACCATTTCCATGGCTCTTGCAGCAACGCATCGGGGACGGGGGCGAGTTCGGGCAGCCAGCGCCGGGTGAAACTGCCGTCGGGGTCCAGAGTCTGACCCAGCCGCACCGGGTTGCAGATGCGTGGCGGAACCTCCGCCAGCCCGGCGTGGCGCCGGACCTGCGCCCAATGGATTGAGGGGGTATAATCGGTCAACCGCCGGGCCAGCGCCTCGCCCGCTGATCTGGAATCCAGCGACAGGTGGTGCAGGGCGCAACCCAGAACCATCGACCGCGCGGCATGAGGCAGCCAGCCGGTCGCGTTCAGATAGCGCAGGCAGGCATCCAGATAGGGCAGGCCGGTTTCTCCGGCCCCCCATGCCGCCAGCCGCGCAGCATCGCTTTCGGCGCTGCGACGGGGAAAAGCCTCGGCGCTGCGCATCGCAGTCGCGCGCGCCAGCAGCCGGGACTGCGTGGCCCGCAGGCCGGATGCCATCTGCGGCAGCGGGCGATCTGTCAGCCGCGCGTCGATGGCGGTGATGACTTCGGACGCCGACAGGGTGCCGAAGGCCAGATGGGCCGAAAGACGCGGGCTCGCCCGCTCGGCCCCGGCGGGCGTTACCTGCGCCGGGAGGCCTGGCGCGGCCCGGCTGGTCAGAAAACTTTCCAGGACTGCCAGCGCCGCGCTGCGCCCGCCGGGTTGTCGGTGCGGGCAGGGGTCATCCGCCAGCCGCAACGCGCGGGCCAAGGGGAGTGCGCCGGTTGACACGCCGTCGATCCCGCGCGCGGTCAGCGGCGCTGCCGGGGTATCGGCGGGCAGAGCGGTCCAGCGCAGGCCCGAGGCGCGCGCCCATTCCGCCACACGCGATTCGGCTGCACTGCCCGCCTGCTGTGTCACGATTTCGGTGATCCGATGGGCGCGGACCAGACGCTCCATCACCGGGACCGGATCGCCGACCCGGATCGCCAGCGGAAGCTCCAGTGCCGCCAGCGCCGCGGCCAGATCCTTCAGGCTTTCGCTGCAGAAGGCCCAGTGTCGGGCAGAGCGATCCGGGCTTGCCCAATGATCGGGGTCCACCACATAAAGCGGCAGAACCGGACCGCGCGCGGCGGCGAAAGCCAGCGCTGGGTGATCTTCTGCCCGCAGATCCTGATTGAGCCAGACGAGAACATTCATGGAACATTTCTAGCCTGCCTGTTCTGCGCCGTCAAATGCGGCAAAGCTCAGGCGGCCATCCGGCGCAGCACGCGGGTCAGGATCGCGGCGACGGCGACATGAGCGGGTGAGGGGCTGCGGTCGCGGGCACGCAGCAGCGCCACTTCGCGCGCGATATCGGGGGCGGTCAATGCGCGTGCCACGATGGGGCGGCCATGCACCGCCGCTTTGGCATAGGCGGGCAGCACCGCAATCAGCCCCGCCTGTTCCACCAGTGCCAGCGCGGTATGGATCTGATGCACCTCCAGCGCCGGACGGAACGGCTGGCCCGCGCTTTCATAGCCGACCTCGGTGAGCAGCCGCAGCCCGCTTTCGCGTGTCAGCGCCACCTGCGGCTGGCCAGCGATCTGCGTCCAGGTCAGATCCGGCTGGCTGGCAAGGGCATGATCGGTGGCCAGAAACACCATCAGTCGGTCGCGTAGCACCGGCGTCACCACCACGCCCTCCTCTCCGGGCTGGAAAGTGCCAAGCCCCAGATCGGCCCGCCCGTTGCGCACTTGCCCGACGATCGCATCGGTGCCCAGATCCTCGACTCGCAGCGACAGGTCGGGGTGGTGCGCGGCGGTTTCGCGGATCACGGCGGGCAGCACGGCGGCCGCCAGCAGCGGCGGTGCCGCAATCCGCAGCCGCCCGCGCCGCAACTGGCCCAGATCCTGCACATTGCTGACCGCGCGGTCGAGTTCCGTCAGCACCACGAAGGCCGAGGCGGCAAAGGCCTCGCCCGCCTCGGTCAGGTCGACGCGGCGGGTCGTGCGGTCGAAAAGCCGGGCACCCAGGCCGGTTTCCAGATCGCGGATCGCCTGGCTCAGCGCCGGTTGGGTGGTGTTCATCCGCTCGGCGGCACGGGAAAAGCTGCCAAGCTCCGCCACCGCCTGAAAGCATTCGATCTGTCGCAGGCTGGGCTTCATCGCATGTCCCCTGGCTTATGAAAGCCCTGTATACATGCGATGGAGCCGATGGCCAATCAGGCGCCGTAGGGCAGCCAGATGGTTTTCACCTGTACGGCGCGGTGCAGAAACTCGCGTCCCTGTCCCTGCGCTGGATCGAGCCAGTCGCGGGTCAGGCCCTGATCTGTCCAGACCGGCTTCAGGTTCCCGGCGCTCGCGGTTTCCACCATCGCCACGCCACTGGCCGAGCCGGAATACCACAGCGCCGCCACATCATCGTGCTCGGCCAGGGTTTTCGCCAGTTCGTCGCGCGCTCCGGTCAGCAGGTTCACCACGCCACCCGGAATGTCCGAGGTTTCCAGCACCTGATAAAGCCGCGTCGCAATCAGCGGGTGGCTTTGCGAGGCGACGGCCACCACGCGGTTGCCCATGGCGATGGCGGGCAGGATCAGCGACATCAGGCCCAGAAGTGGCGCCTCGTCGGGGGCGATCAGGCCCATGGTGCCGAAGGGTTCGTTCACTGTCAGGGTGACATGGTTTGATTTGGTGGCCGTCACTGCGCCGTCGAACTTGTCAGCCTGCGCCGCGTACCAGAAGGCGCGGCGCAGCGTCGCTGCAACCTCCTCGGCCGGTTTCGGGGTGCCACAAGCGGCCAGCGCGGCGGTGAATTCCTCCGCCCGCTGCGACAGGTTCTCTGCCAGAAAATACAGCACCTGTGCACGATTATGGGCAGTCACGCCGCCCCAGCCGCCCGCTTTGCCCGCAGCCTCCACCGCGTTGCGCACATCCTTGCGGTTGGCCAGAGCCGCCTGACCCAACGCCACGCCGCCCTTGCCGGTGACGGTGTAGCTTTGCCCGCCATCCGCCCGCGCCTGCTTGCCACCGATATAAAGCTTCGCGGTCACGTCGATGTCCGCGCGGTCGGCTTTGCCCGCATGGGGGGCCACGCCGGACAGCGGCGCCGGATCGGGGCGCGGCTTGCCCGGCCGCGCGGGGGCGGCGAGGTATTCGCGCATCCCTGCGCGGCCGCCCTCGCGCCCGTAGCCGCTTTCGCGGTAGCCGCCGAAGGGGGCTCCGGCATCGAAGATATTGGTGGCGTTGATCCAGATCACACCCGCCTTGACCTTGGCTGCGACCTCGATCGCCCGGTCGATGTTCTGCGACCAGACCGAGGCGGCAAGGCCATAGCGCGTGTCATTGGCGAGCGTAATGGCCTCGTCCGGGGTGCGGAAGGTCAGGGTGGTGGCGACAGGGCCGAAGATTTCAGTCTGGCAGACGGTATGGGCGGGGGCGGTGCCGGTCAGGAAGCCCGGTGCGCAGAAGGCGCCTCGCGCCGGCATCTGCGCCGGCGCGCGATGCAGGGTCGCGCCCTCGGCCTCGGCCTGTGCCAGCAGGCCGTTGATCCGCGCCAACTGCTTGCGCGACACCACGGCGCCGACATCCATGGTCTTGTCCAGCGGGTCGCCGACGCGCAGCGTTTCCATCCGCTTTTGCAGCCTGTCAAAGAAGCGTTGCGCCACGCCTTCCTGAACCAGAATGCGGGAACCGGCGCAGCAGACCTCGCCCTGATTGAACCAGATCGCATCGACCACGCCTTCGACAGCGGCGTCCAGATCGGCATCCTCGAACACGATGAAGGGCGATTTTCCACCCAGTTCCAGCGACAGTTTCTTGCCCGAACCGATGATCTGGCGCCGGATTACCCGGCCCACCTCGGTCGAGCCGGTGAAGGCCACCTTGGCCACACCCTCATGTCCCGCAATCAGGGCGCCGGTAGCGCCGTCGCCGTTCACGATGTTCAGAACGCCGGGCGGCAGGCCGATCTCGGCGCAGATCTCCGCGAAAGCAAAGGCCGTCAGCGGCGTCAGATCGGCGGGTTTCAGCACCACGGTATTGCCCGCCGCCAAAGCGGGGGCCACCTTCCACGCCAGCATCAGCAGCGGGAAGTTCCAGGGGATGATCTGGCCGCAGGCCCCCAGTGCCGTATGGCCCGGAAATTCATCCGCCATCAGCTCGGCCCAGCCCGCGTGGTGATAGAAATGCCGCGCGACCAGTGGCACGTCGATGTCGCGGCTTTCGCGGATGGTCTTGCCGTTGTCCAGTGTCTCCAGCACCGAGAGGAAGCGTTCGCGCTTCTGCACATGGCGGGCGAGGGCGTAAAGGTAGCGCGCCCGGTCATGCCCCGGCAGGGCCGCCCATTTGGGGAAGGCCGCGCGGGCGGCCTGCACCGCCGCATCCACCTCGGCGACCGTGCCAAGCCCCACGCGGGTCAGCACCGCATCGGTCGCGGGGTTCACCACCTCGGCCATCTCGCCTTCGGGCGCAGTGAAACGGCCGTTGATGAAATGGCCAATGACAGGGCGGTCGGCGATCCAGGCCAGCGCCTCGGTCGCGGATTCGGGGGCGGGGCCGTAATCCATGGTCTGCATGAGATCCTTGATGGTCATGGTCTTCTCCTCAGGCCAGCGCATGCCTGTTGGCGGCCGAGTAGCGGCCCGTCACATGATGTTCCAACTGACGTTCGATATCGCCCAGCATGGACGAGGCGCCGATGCGGAACAGATCGGGCATGCACCAGCGGCTGCCCATTTCCTCTTTCATCAGGATCAGCCAGTTCATCGCATCCTTCGCGGTTTTCAGCCCGCCCGCAGGTTTGAAGCCCACCCACTGGCCCGTGCGGTCGCCAAAGTCGCGCAGCGCCCGCACCATGGTCAGCGAGACGGGTAGGGTGGCGTTCACCTCTTCCTTGCCGGTCGAGGTCTTGATGAAATCGGCGCCCGCCTGCATCGCGACCATGCTGGCCTTGTAGACATTGGTCAGGGTTTTCAGATCGCCTGTGGCCAGGATCGCCTTCATATGCGCGTCGCCGCAAGCCTCGCGCATCTGGCGGATTTCATCGTAAAGCGCCGCCCAGTTGCCGGTCAGCGCCTGTTCGCGGGTGATCACGATGTCAATCTCCGCCGCGCCCTGATCGACGGCATACCGGATTTCCGCCAGTCGCAGCGGCAGCGGCGTCAGCCCGGCGGGAAAGCCGGTGGCGACCGAGGCGACGGGGATGCCCGAGCCATCGAGCGCTTTCACCGCATGGGGCACCATGGTGGGATAGACGCAGACCGCGCCAACGGTCAGCACCTCAAGACCCAGCGCCGCCAGCAGATCGGGGCGCAGCGGTTGCCGCGCCTTGGCGCAAAGCCGCTGCACGCGTCCGGCGGTGTCATCGCCTGCCAGTGTCGTCAGGTCGATGCAGGTGATGGCGCGGGCAAGCCATGCCGCCTGATGATCCTTCTTCACGGTCCGGCGGCCAGGCAGGCTGGCGGCGCGGCGTTCGGCGGCGGATCGGTTGACGCTGACATTTTCGAACCATTCCGGGGTGAATTCCGTGCCGGTCATCCGGGGGAACGTGCCGTTTTCACTCATTCGGGGTCTCCAGCAGGAAATGGGCGGTGACGTCGTCAGTCACGAGGACCGAGACATATCCGGCCTGCAAGGCGGCGCGGGCGATGGCGTGTTTTTCCGCCCCCGCCACAAGGGCAAGACGATGTTCGGCATGGGGCAGGCGGTGCAGTGGCAGGCCCAGCGTGCGGGCATCCAGCGCCGCATCGACCGGCTGTCCCGCCGCATCGACGAAACGGCCAAGGATGTCGCCCACCGCGCCGTGGGCGCGCAGCGTGTCGATTTCAGCGGGGCTGAGGTAGCCCTGCGCGCAAAGGGCAGACCGATGCGAGACGCCGCCCATCGAAAAGGCTACCAACGATGCGTCCCCGGCGCGTGCCATGGCGCGGGCGATCACCGGATCGGCCTCCAGCGCGCGGCAGGTCGAGGGCTGGCCAAGGATCGCGGGCACCGGCAGCAGCGTGGCGCTGCCCCCCGCCGCCTGCGCCACTGCCTCGGCCACGGCGGAACTGCGCGGGTCGGTCACCGTCAGCGCGGCTGCCCCGTTCAGCAGCACGACCTCCAGACCCGGCGCCCAGCCCTGCGGCAGGGCGCGCGCCAGCGCCGCCATGGTGCGGCCCCAGCTGACGCCCATCAGCGCCGGTTTCGGTGTCAGTGCCACCAGCCAGCGCGCGGCGGCCTGGGCGATGCCTTCGTTCAGCATGTCGGGGTCGGTCACGCCGCCCATGGGAACCACCAGCGCCTCGCGCAGGCCCCACCGCGCCTGCAACGCGGCCTCCAGCCCCGTCGCGCGGCGGGCGCGCGGCACGATTTCCACCCGAACCACACCCTCCGCCTTCGCCTCGGCCAGCAGACGGCCAACCTGCCAGCGGGTCAGGCCCAGCTCATCCGCCACCTGAGCCTGCGTGCGGTCGAGGTCATAATACAGCTTCGCCGCCTGAATCATCAGGTGGTCGCGGTTTTCATCCGCCGGCAGGCGCGCGGAATAGGGGCTGCGGTCGCTCATATGCGTAAAAATACATCATTTGCAGGATAAGGCAACATTTGTAACCTTTGGTGAGCCAACCTTTGCGTGATCGGTCTTTTGCCTTTCCGGCCATGAGCTTATTCTGGTTTCATGAATATCATCCTCATCATCGCCGCCGTGGCGCTTCTGTTCGTTGTGATCGCCCTGGCCGAGCCTGTGGCCGAAAGATTGCGCCTGCCCTATACGGTGGCCCTTGCGGCCATCGGTGCGCTTCTGGGGGCCGGGGCCGCGACCCTGACCGCGACGATGGGCACACGCCTGCCTGAGGAGGTTTCGGCGCTGCTGGCACTGCCCATCCGGTCCAGTGTCTTCCTTTACGCGCTGCTGCCCACACTGGTGTTTCAGGTGGCGCTGGGGCTCGATCTGCGGCGGATGCTGGATGACTGGGTGCCGATCCTTGTGATGGCGGTACTGGCGGTTCTGGCGGCAACGGCCTTTGTCGGCGGCGCGCTGGTGCCGTTCAGCCAGATGTCGGTGCTGGCCTGTTTTCTGGTGGGTGCCATCGTGTCCACCACCGATCCTTCGGCGGTGGTCAGCATCTTCCGGGGACTGGCCGCGCCGCAGCGGCTGGCGCGGATCGTCGAGGGCGAAAGCCTTCTGAACGACGCAGCGGCCATCGCGCTCTTTGGCTTCTTCCTAACCTTCGTGATGGCGGGGGTGCCGAACCCGACGCTGCATGACGCCTTCATCGGCCTGCCGGTGCAGGTGGCCAGCGGGATGCTCACCGGCTGGATCGTGGCGCAGGTGGCGCTGTTCGCCATGGTGATGCTGGCCGCATGGCCGCTGGCGCAACTGTCACTGTCGGTCGCGGTGCCCTATGCGACCTATCTGATTGCCGATCAGTTGCTGGGTGCCTCGGGCGTGGTGGCGGTTGTGTTTGCGGGCATGACGCTGAACTGGGCCGGGCCTGGGCGGCTGTCGCCCGGTGCCTGGACCAACCTGCGCGAGGTCTGGGACCTGCTGGCGCACTGGGCGGGGGCGCTGATTTTCGTGCTGGCCTCGCTGCTCATTCCGCGGCTGATGGCGGATGCGCGGCCGTTCGACCTGTTTCTGGTGCTGGTCGTGGTGGTGGCGGCGACGGTGGCGCGGATGCTGATGCTGTGGGTGCTGCTGCCATTGCTTGCACGCTTGCGCCTGTCGCCGAAGGTGGATCAGCCCTATCGCGTGGCGATCCTCTGGGGCGGGCTGCGCGGAGCGGTCACGCTGGCGCTGGCACTGGCAGTGACCGAGAACCTGCGCGTTCCGGTCGATATCCGCCGCGAGGTTGGCATTCTGGCCACCGGATTTACGCTGTTCACCCTGTTCATGCAGGGCACCACGCTGCGGCTGCTGATCCGCAAGCTGGGGCTGGCCAAGCTGGCCCCGCTGGATGTCGCGCTGTCCCGGCAGGTCATCGCCGTTGCCCTTCAGAACGTCCGCGAGGAAGTGTCTGAAAGCGTGAAAGAGCATGGCCTGAGCCGCGATATCGCGCGCGCCGAGGCGAAAAGCTTTGCCACCCGTCTCGATCAGGCGGTCGAGCTTGCGGATGCCAGTTCCGATATCGGCGAGAAGGACCGCATCACGCTGGGCCTGCTGGCCCTTGCCGGACGCGAGCGCGATCTGGTGCTGGAGGCGTTCCGCGAACAGGAGATCAGCCCCGGCCGCGCGCAACAGATGCTGACCGACGCCGACCGGCTGATGGAAGGCACGCGGGCGGGCGGGCGCACCGGCTATCGCCGCGCCGCACGGCGGGCGCTGGGGCGCGGACGGTTGCACCGGCTGGGCGTCTGGATGAACAACCGGCTGCGCGTGCCGTGGCTTCTGGCGCTTCTGACCGCGCACCGCTTCGAAATCCTTGAAAACCAGCGTATCCTTCTGAAGGATCTGCACGGCTATATCGACAGCAAGATCCGCCGCATCCATGGCCGTCGTGTGGCCGACCTTCTGCATCGCCTGCTGACCCAGCGCGAGGAAGAGGTGGAACAGGCGCTGGATGCGCTGCGCCTGCAATACCCTGGCTATGCCGAGGAGATGGAGCGACGCTTCATCCGCCGTCTTGCCCTGCGGCTGGAGGAGCGGGAATATGACACGCTGCTCGAAGACGGGCTGATCGGGCGCGAACTGCACATGACCCTGCGCCAGTCGCTCAGCGGGGCGCGGCGGCGGCTGAACCGGCGGCCCCGGCTGGATCTGGCGGTGCAGAAAAGCGCGATGTTGCGGCAGATGCCGGCGCTGGCGGGGCTGGATGCGGCACAGTTGCGCATGGTGCAGAAGCGGGTCGCGACGGTCTATGCCCAGCCGGGCGATGTGCTGATCCGCAAGGGCGATCCGGCGCGGCATGTGTTCTTTATCGCCTCCGGCGCGGTCGAGGTCGAATTCGCCGGGCAGGTGGAACGTCTGGGCCGGGGCGAGATGTTCGGGCAACTGGGCATCCTGACCCACCGGCCGCGCCGGGCGCAGGTCACGGCGATTACGCATTGCACGCTGCTGACGCTGGATGAGGCGCGGTTCCTTGATCTTCTGTCGCGGGACGAGACGCTGCGCGAAGCGGTGGAGAAAAGCACCGCCCGCCGTGGCCTGATGGAGGCGGCGGCGCGGCTTGGCCCTGCCGAGGCGGCCCCGGTCAGATAAGCCCGCGCCGGCTGGCGGCCAGCGCAGCTTCAGCCCGGCTGGAGATGTTGAGCTTGCGGTAGATCGACTTCGTATGCGAGGCGCAGGTGTTGGGCGTGATCCCCAGCGTGGCGGCAATATCGGTGCCGGTGAAGCCCTTGCCCAGAAGGCGAAGCACCTCCTGCTCTCGCTGGGTGAGTGCCACATCGGGCTGGCCCGGCACCTCGGCAGGGCGCAGCGCCTTTGCCTGGGCCTGGAAATGGGCGATCATGCGCTGGGCGATGCGGGGCGAGATCGGCGGCTCTCCGGCTGCGATCCGGCGGAACTGGTCGGCAAGGCTCGCGGCCTTCACGCCCTTGAGGATATAGCCCATCGCCCCCGCCGCCAGCGCGTCGAACAGCGAGGCGTCATCCTCGAAGATGGTGATGACCACCGGCAGCGTTTCGGGCAGGTCACGGGTGATCGCGCGAATGATGTCGATGCCGTGGCCGTCCGGCAGGTCGAGGTCGATCAGCGCGAAGTCAAAGCGCGTGTCGCTGTGAAACAGCGCCGTCACAGCCTCGGCGCAGGTGGAGGCGGTGCTGATCATGGCACCCGGCAGCGTGACCTGAAGGGTTTCGCAGATCCAGTTCCGGGTTTCACGATTATCGTCCAGCACCAGCGCATGCAGAACAGCCCCGTCCGTGCGGAGCGATCTGGAAAGGTCTGCGTCGCGGCTCTGGTTCATTGGTCCTGTCTATCGGCGTAAAATGACTTTGTGGGGCGAAAACTCAGGTATTCAAGAAATATCAGCGTTCAGCGGAAGGTAAAGTTCCATCCGGTAATGGCCATTTTCTGTCGGACCGGCCTCAAGACGGCCTTTCAGCGCCTCTGCCCGGTTGCGCATGTTGCCGGTGCCATTGCCACGATGGGGGCCTTCTGCCCGCCGATCCGCAGAGGAAAGCGCATTGACAAGGCACAGGTGCAGGCTCTGGCCGTCACAGGTGGCGGTGACATGGATATCCCCGGCGCCATGCGTCAGCGCATTGCTCAGGGCCTCGCGCTGGATGGCGGTCAGATTGCGCTGCATGTCATAGCGCAATGGGATCTCGGCTTCGTCGGCGCTGCCCGGCGGCCAGATCAGGCGCCGGTCCAGCGCCTCGGCCCGGCTGCGGCTTTCAGCGCGCAACTGGCCGATCAGCAGCGGCAGCGTCACCTCGCGCCCGGCCAGCCCGGTGGCGATCTGGCGCAGGTCTGACAGCGCTTCGATCAGGAAATCCTGCCGCTGGCCGTCGTCGCGGGCATGCAGGCTGGACAGAAGGCGCGACCCCACATCGTCATGCAGGTCGCGGGCAATGCGCTGGCGTTCGCGGGCGACGGCGGTTTCATAGGTCACGCGGTCGCGGCCCGCGGCTTCGGCCAGCGTGGCAAGCTCATCGGCCAGTGCGCGATCCTCGGCGTTGAACAGCCGTCGTCCGGCGGCGGCATAGCCCAGACGCAGGGCGGGCGTGCCCTCGGGGCCGGGGATGACCAGCGCCAGCCCCTCGTCCTCCAGCAGGGCGCCTGTCACCGGCGCGGGCAGCGCCTCGACCCGCAGCGGCGCGAACAGCCGTTCCATCACACCGCGCCAGGCATTTGCCTTGGCCTGCCCGCCATGCTGAAAGGCCACGGACAGCGTATCGCGGTACAGTGCCGCAAGATCAGGGCGGCGGCGGCCAAGCCAGCGGTCAAAGACCAGATCTCGCATGGGAAAATACACCAGACCCACCAGCGCCACGGCCGAGGCCAGCGAGGCCGGGCCGGACAGGCTCAGCGTCAGCAGGAAGACCGTATCGACCACGATCATCAGCGCGACGACTGCAAGGCTGAACAGCACCCGCAGCGCCCAGCGGTCCAGATCGAACAGGCGATAGCGGGCCAGCGCAAGCGCGGCGCCGACATAGATCGCGCAGAGCGGGATGAAGGCCAGCCCCTGTGACAGGATCGTTCCCGCCCCGATCAGCGCTGGCAACGAGACCATAAGGACGAAAACGCCCGAGCCCAGCAGCACCGACAGCCCCAGCCAGCGCAGGGCGGCGCGGTCGGCGGGATGGCCCCGCGTGGCGCGCAGCTGTGCCAGGATCAGCCCGAGGATCGTCAGGAACATCACCCCGATGAGCACCTGGGGCTTGATCAGATCATAGGGCGGAAGTTGCAGCCGATAGGCGATTTCGTTGACAGCGGCCAGCGCCGCCACTGCCCGGACCCACCGCGACGCCAGAACGGGCCGGGGGTAGCGCGCGAACAGCCCGATCATGCCGACCCCGAATGCGAAAGTGCCGATGTGGTTCACGATGCTCAGGCGCCACAGCAGATCCGGGTCGATGGACAACTCGCGCGTACCATAGACAGAAGCGGTGAAAGCCGCCGTCGCCACACCGGCCCCGGCCAGCACGAAGCCGCCCAGCCCCTCGCTTTGCTGGCGGCCATTGCGGCCGCTGCGCAGGACCAGCAGGAAGGCCGCAATGGCCAGAACGATGATCCCGACCGCCCATTGGACCCAGAACATCGCGGGCAGGTGCCGGAGCGGGGTCTCAGCCGTCACGGGCAGGTCGATCTCGTCGCCGTTCTCCAGATGCAGGCGCAACGGCTGTCCGGCAGCGGTGGCCTGCGTGGTCAGGGCAGTCATCTCGCCCTGCGCTGCGAGCAGGGCACGGAAACCGGCATAGCTGCTCAGCATGTCGGGGTCTTCGACCAGAAGATCCGGTGTCAGCAGGACGGGCGCGCCTGCCTGCCCGGTGGGCGGCCCCAGCGCGCGGACCTCAATCGCCCCGTCCGGCGCAAGTACAGAAATGCGGCTGCCATCGGTCTGGACGCCCAGACTGTAGTCCGGCAGGCTTTCGCGCAGGGCCAGCACGGCAAGCGCCAGAAGCAGGATGCCGACGCAGGCGGCCAGCAGCCGCAACGCAGGGGTGCGCAGCTCATGCATCCCGCAACCCTGCGGGAAGTCGTTCTGGCTCCATGCGCAAAATCCTCGTCTCCCCCGGCAAAATCCGCCCCTGCCTGTCCCCGTTTCAGACCATAGCGCAGGAAAGACACCCTGCAACCCGCTGAACCCGGACTTTGGCTTTTGCGGGGCCTTTCCGGGGCATATCCCCTGAACAGGGGATGTGTTTACCTTGCGAGATGCGGCATATCAGAGAAAATTTTCAATCGGGGTTTGACCATGGCCTACCTGCCCGGCGACGACAAGAAAAACACGATTTACGGAACGGACGAGTCCGATCAGATCCTTGCCTATGCGGGCAACGACAAGGTGTTCGGCGGCTTCGGCAACGACAACATCCTGGCGGGCGATGACAACGATACCGTCTATGGCGGCTTTGCCACCGATGTGGTGAACGGCGAGGCGGGCAATGATGTGATTTACGGCGACAGCGCCGGAGACATCCTGACCGGCGGCGCGGGCAAGGACCGCATCTTCGGGGGCAGCGGATCGGATACGATCGGCGGGTATGGTCAGCCGATTTCGGATTACGCCGGAGATGTCATCGACGGCGGCTCGGGCCTCGACTGGATGTATCTTGATTACTCGTCGCGCGGCAGCAAAGTCTCGCTGACCATCGGGGACTGGATCAAGACCCAGACGCTGACCGGCGGCGTATCCGTGACATGGGTCGATGTGTTCAACATCACCGGCACGTCGCAGAACGACAAGATCACCGGCGGGATGTTCTATGACTTCCTGTATGGCGGCGACGGTCATGACCGTCTGAATGGCGCCGGTGGCAATGACTCGCTTGAAGGCGGGCTTGGCAACGACACGTTGCTGGGTGGCATGGGCAATGACACGCTGCGCGGCGGCGAAGGCAACGACCGGCTTGATGGCCAGCAGGGGGCCAACCTCCTGGATGGCGGCGCTGGCAACGATACGCTGAATGGCGGGCTTGCGGGCTGGCTGTACGGTGGCGAGGGCAACGACAAGATGACCGGCGGCATTTCGAACGACACGTTCGATGGCGGGCTGGGCAATGACTCGATGTATGGCGGCGCGGGTAACGACGTCTTCTACCGTGATGAGGGCAACGACCTGATCAACGCCGGGGCAGGCGATGACACTGTGAGCCTGCGCTATGGTGCCGACCGTGACACGCTGATCGGCGGGGCAGGGAGCGACACGCTGATCCTCGAACAGGTGACGGACAATTTCACCGCCAAGGCATCGGGCAAGACCGTGACCCTGCCGGGGGGCACGAAATATTCGGGGTTCGAGAACTACAACCTGCAAGCCTCCAATCAGGGGCAGGGCCTGAAGTTCACCACGCTGGGCGGCAATGACACGCTGTATGCGACCTCGGGCAGTGATGTTCTGAACTCGGGCAGCGGCAACGATTTCATCTATGCCTACGGTGGCAACGACAAGATCTATGGCGGCGCGGGCGATGACTTCCTTGCCGTCGATTCCGCCGAAAAGGATACCGTGGATGGCGGCGCCGGGCGCGATACGCTGTCGATGGGCAACTATACCGACACCCGTGATCTGGTGATGGCCTTCACCGGCAAGAACGGCACACTGACCGGCGGTTCGGTGTTCAAGGGGATCGAGACGGTCAGCGCCAGCTTCGGCTCGGGCAATGACAAGTTCGTCAAGGTCGGCGCGCTGGAATCGGTCAACCTGAGCGGCGGCGCCGGAAATGACACGCTTTCCGGCACCAAGAATTCGTTCGACTACCTGCGCGGCGATGCCGGAAACGACAGCCTGAACGGCGGGGCAGGCGACGACAATCTGGACGGCGGCGAGGGCAATGACACGCTCATCGGCGGCGACGGCAACGACTGGATCAACGACAATTACGGCACCAACAAGATCGACGCCGGTGGTGGCAACGATTATGTGGCGCTGTCCGAATACTATCCGACGATTGAGGAATATGCGATCGGCGGCAGCGTCAAGCTGGGCGCCGGGGATGACAACCTGCAACTGACGATGCGGGTCGATGGCCTTGGGCGGATGGTGGCGGACGGTGGCTCCGGTGTGGATACTATCGGCCTGTCTCTGGGGGACCAGACCGACGACATCATCTTCAACATCCGCAAGACGAAATCGCTGCTGGACGGCCGTATCAAGGTAACCGGGTTCGAGACCGTCAATTTCACCTCGGGTTCGGGTAATGATGTCCTGACCGGCGGTGCAAATGGCGATACGATGAGCGGCGGCGAAGGCAATGACAAGCTGTACGGCGGCGCCGGCAGTGACCGGCTGGACGCCGGGGCGGGTGTCGACAAGCTCTACGGCGGCTCGGGGATGGATTATCTTACCGGCGGCAGCGTCACCGGCGCGCGGGAAACCGGCGATGTGCTGGACGGCGGCGCCGACAATGATGTCATCACGATGGGTCTGGGCGCCACCGCCATCGGCGGCAGCGGGTTCGACACGCTGGTCCTTTACCTGACCAGCGAGACCGGTAATTTCTCGCTCAACATCGGGAAAGCCACGCAAAAGCTTGATGCCGCGACGAAAATCTCGGGTTTCGAGGCGCTGCAATATTATGGCAGCGCCGGCAAGGACAACGTGACCGGCGGCGAGGGCGTGGACATCCTGAACGGCTACAACGGCAATGATACGCTGGTGGGCCGGGGCGGCACCGACACGCTGACCGATGGCGCCGGGAACGACAAGCTGTACGGCGGCGACGGCGATGACACGCTGTGGCGCAGCGACATGACCGGCAAGGACGTGTTCGACGGCGGCGCCGGAACCGATACGCTCCAGTTCTCGGGCTACTACGGCAGCGTCATCCTCGACCTGGCCAAGCAGTCGCAGAATGACGGGCTGGCCAAGGGCCTGACCGTCAAGAACATCGAGCGCGTTCACGGCAGCTTCAACGAGGACCGGCTGAGCGGGGACAGCAAAGCCAACTACTTCAACGGTGGTTACGGCGATGATACGCTGGATGGCCGCGCGGGCAATGACACGCTGGACGGTGGCACCGGCGACGACTGGCTGACCGGCGGTGCCGGAAATGACATGTTCATTCTCAACCGCGACGGCAATCAGGGCGATATCATCACCGATTTCACGCGCGGCTCTGACAAGCTGGGCATTCAGGGCTATGCCTTCGGGATCTATGCCTTTGAAAAACCCGCATTCGAGCTGGTGACCGGGACCAATCCTGTCGCCAAGACAACGGGCCCGACCATCCTGTTCGAAACCGATAACGGGCGGCTCTGGTTCGATCCCGACGGCAAGGGCGATGTGGCCGAAGCCGAGTTCATTGCCCAGTTGCGCGGTGTCAGCACACTGACGATGAACGACTTCGAGTTGTTCTGAGCGGCTGACACAGCTTTACGGGCGATGAAAGCCGCGCGGGGATCCCCTCTCTCGCGCGGCTTTTTTCTTTGCTACATCATCCATTCAATCGGCAGCAGGCCGATCAGCGTCAGTGCGATACGCCGGGGCAGGCTGCTGCCAGGCTCGTCGGTCAGGGCCTGCCCATGGCCATCGGACCAGACCAGCCCTCCGGGGCCTTCGGTCACGCGCCAGGCGGTATCGCCCAGATTGCTGTCGAAGCTCTGGCTCATCTCAGCGGCCAGCGCCGGGCTGCGGATCAGGAAGCCCATCTCGCAATTCAGAAAAACCGAGCGCGGATCGAAGTTGAACGAACCGACAAAGACCCGGTCGCCGTCGAGCGTGAAAGTCTTGGCGTGCAGGCTGGCACCCGAACTGCCCAGCAGGCCAAGCTGTTCGGCGCTTTCGGCCGAGGCGGGGCTGCGTTTCAGCTCGAACACTTCGACTCCGCCTTCCAGCAGGGCCTTGCGATATTTGGCATAAGAGGCATGGACCGGCAGGACATCCGTTGCCTCCAGCGAATTGGTCAGCGCGCGGACCTTCACGCCCCGTGCTGCAAGGCCGGTCAGCACCTCAACCCCGCGCTGGCCGGGCACGAAATAGGCCGAGGCCAGATCCAGCCGCTGTTCCGCCGCCCCGAGGATCGCGGCCAGCCGGCCGATCATCAGCGCCTCGGGGGCCACCGGGCCCAGCCCCTTGGCCGGGTCGTCAGACACCATCTGCACCGGCACCCAGTCCAGGAACTGCCGTCCGGCCAGCAGATCTCCGACCAGACGGGTGTCCCGCAGCGCGGCGTTGTAGTCTGCCGCATCAGGCGCCGCGCGCGCGGTCGCCACAGCCGAGGCAAAGCGTGCCGCCGCATCCCTGGGTGGGGTGACCAGCGCCTCGTGCGGATAGGCCGAACCGCTGTTCCAGTAGGCATCGAAATCGGCATCGACCTCGGGCAGGATGGCACCTGACGCCAGCAGGTCGAAATCGGAATACTGGGTATCTGCCGCGCGCGAGAAATAAATATCGCCGATGTTGCGCCCGCCGATGATGGTGGCGACGCCATCGACGGTGAAGCTCTTGTTGTGCATGCGCCGGTTCAGGCGCGGAAAGTCAAAGGCATAGGACAGCAGCCGGGGACTGCGCAGCGTGAATGGATTGAAGATGCGTACCTCTGCCATCGGCAGGGCGTTCAGCGCCGAAAGTTCGGTATCCAGATCAGGTGTGCCGTTGTCATCCACCAGAAGCCGGACGCGCACCCCGCGTTCGGCCGCAGCGCGCAATTCGTCCAGCAGCGGCAGCCCGGTCAGATCGCGTTGCCAGATGTAATAGCGGGCGTCGATGCTGCGGGTGGCGGCGCGGGCCAGCAGCATCCGGGCGGCATAGGCCTCGGCGCCGTGATGCAGCGGGCGGATGCCGGTCAGGCCCGGATGCGCGCTGGCATCAGGCAGCAGCGCCGCAGCCAGCGGGCTGGCCGAATCGGCGGGCAGGGCGCGGCTTTCGCTGCGTCCGTCCAGCGCGGGCAGCGGAAAAGCGAGCCGCGCCAGCAGGACAAGCGCGGCGCAGGCCAGCGCCAGCTTGACCACGAACCGCAATATTCCCATCGTCCCCTCCGGCTTTGGCGAGGCCGCTCAGACCTCTTCCACCATGACCACGCCCTGCATCGCCTTGATCGCGCCCTTGATCTGCGGTGAAACCGGGTAAAGCTGCGGCAGCGTCAGGTCGATCTCGCGCCCCTCGGCATCGGCCACGGTCAGGGTGATCTGCCCCCTGGAGCGCCCGGCCTCGACCCGCGCGAACAGGGCCGCGACCGAGGCCACCGCCTCGGCCTGATCCAGATGGATGCGCAGATTGGTCCCACCGGCTTCCGCCGCCACGCTGTCGATCGGCTGGGCCGAACGCGCCAGCAGCTTCAGCGTGTCGCCTTCCAGATTGGCCTCGACCGTCAGGACGACATTCATGCCGGGTTCCAGATGATCGCGGCATTGTTCCAGCGTGTCGGAAAACACCGTGACCTCGTAAAGCCCCGTCGGATCAGACAGTTGCACAAAGGCGAAGCGATTGCCCTTGGCCGATTTGCGTTCCTGTTTCGAGGAAACGGACCCCGCGATCTTGGCCGCCACCGGGCCATTTTCGCAAGCCAGCGTCAGTTCGGCCAGCGTCAGCACCTTCTTGCGCTTCAGCGGACCCATGTAATCATCCAGCGGGTGACCGGACAGGTAAAAGCCGATGGCCTGATGTTCCTGCGCGAGCCGTTCGACCGGCAGCCAGTCATTACGGTTGGCCATGCGCGGTTCGGGGATGTCCGATCCCGCCTCGCCGAACAGCGACACCTGGGCCGAGGTCTTGGCTTCGTGGATCGCTGCCGAATAGGCGACCAGCCCGTCCAGCCCGTCGAACACCCGCGCGCGGTTCGGGTCCAGCATGTCGAAACAGCCCGCCCGCGCCATCATCTCCAGCGGGCGCTTGCCCACGCGCTTCAGATCCACGCGGCGGGCGAAATCGAAGATCGTGGCAAAGGGTTTGTCCGCGCCGTTCGGTCCGCGCCGCGCCGCAACGATCAGGCCCATCGCATCGACGCCCACATTCTTCAGCGCGCCAAGCGCATAGACCACCTTGCCGCCTGTCACGCTGAAGGTGGCAAGGCTGCGGTTCACGCAGGGCGGCACCACCGGGATCGACAGCTTGTCCAGCTCGCGTTTGTAGACAGCCAGCTTGTCGGTCAGATGGATATCGCAGTTCATCACGCCAGCCATGAATTCGACAGGGTGATTGGCCTTCAGCCAACCCGTCTGATAGCTGACCACGGCATAAGCGGCGGCGTGGGATTTGTTGAAGCCGTAATTGGCGAATTTCTCCAGAAGGTCAAAGACCTCACCGGCTTTCTTCGCGTCGATGTTGTGGGTCGCTTTGGCGCCGTCGATGAATTTGGGGCGCTCCTTGGCCATCTCCTCGGCGATCTTCTTGCCCATGGCGCGGCGCAGAAGGTCGGCGCCACCGAGGCTGTAGCCCGCCATGACCTGCGCAATCTGCATCACCTGTTCCTGATAGACGATGATGCCCTGGGTTTCGGCGAGGATCGGGTCGATTGTCGGATGCAGGCTTTCCAGCGGGCGCAACCCGTGCTTCACCTCGCAATAGACCGGGATGTTTTCCATCGGGCCGGGACGATACAGCGCCACCAGCGCCACGATATCCTCGATGCAGGTGGGTTTCATGCGCCGCAGCGCATCCATCATGCCCGAGCTTTCGACCTGGAACACCGCAACCGTCTTGGCCTGCGAATAAAGATCGTAGGTCGCCTTGTCATCGAGCGGGATATGGCCGATGTCATTCTCGGCCCCCGGCTTCGGCTCGTATAGCCGCGTACCGTCCGGCGCCTCATGCAACTGTCGCCCGGTGCCAAGGATCAGGTCGATGGCATTCTGGATCACCGTCAGGGTTTTCAGACCCAGAAAGTCGAACTTCACCAGACCGGCGGCTTCCACCCATTTCATGTTGAACTGGGTGGCGGGCATGTCCGACCGCGGGTCCTGATACAGCGGCACCAGCGCATCCAGCGGCCGGTCGCCGATCACAACACCGGCGGCGTGAGTGGAGGCGTTGCGCAGCAAGCCCTCGATCTGCATGCCGTAATCCAGCAGGCGCTTCACCACCTCCTCGGCCTTGGCCGCCTCGCGCAGGCGTGGCTCGTCCGCCAGCGCCTTCTGGATGCTGACCGGCTTCACCCCCTCGACCGGAATCATCTTCGACAGCCGGTCCACCTGCCCGTAAGGCATCTGCAAGACGCGGCCCACATCGCGCACGGCGGCCTTTGACAGAAGCGCGCCGAAGGTGATGATCTGCCCCACCTTGTCGCGGCCATAGCGTTCCTGCACATAGCGGATCACCTCTTCGCGGCGGTCCATGCAGAAGTCGATGTCGAAGTCCGGCATCGACACCCGTTCCGGGTTCAGGAAGCGTTCGAACAGCAGCGCATAACGCAGCGGGTCAAGATCGGTGATGGTCAGGGCATAGGCTACCAGAGAGCCTGCACCTGACCCCCGCCCCGGACCGACCGGGATGGCATGCGCCTTGGCCCATTTGATGAAATCGGCGACGATGAGGAAATAGCCGGGGAACTTCATCCGCTCGATGATGTCGAGCTCGAATTGCAGCCGTGCCTCGTATTCCTCGACTGGCGCGGCATGGGGGATCACGTCAAGCCGCGCCTTCAGGCCCGCCCAGGCCTGACGGCGCAGTTCCTCCACCTCGTCATCGGCGAAGCGAGGCAGGATCGGTGCCCGTTTCGCGGCCTTGAAGGCGCAGCGCTTTGCAATCTCGACGGTATTCTCCAACGCCTCGGGCAGATCGGCGAACAGCGCGCACATTTCGGCTTCGGACTTGAAGTAATGCTGCGGCGTCAGCCGCCGGCGCGGCTCTGCCTGATCGACATAGGCGCCTTCCGCAATGCAGATCAGCGCGTCATGCGCCTCGTACATCTCGGATTTCGGGAAATAGACGTCATTGGTGGCGACCAGCGGCAGGCCCTTGTCATAGGCGATCTCGACAAAGCCACGCTCGGTCGCAGCTTCGGCTGCCATCAGCCGCCCGCCTTCGCCGGGGTGGCGCTGCAATTCGACATAAAGCCGCCCCGGATAGATCGCGGCCAGCCGGTCCGCCAAAGCCTCGGCCCGGCCCCGGTTGCCGGTTTGCAGGATCTTGCCCAAAGGCCCCTCGGCGCCGCCGGTCAGACAGATCAGCCCCGCCGCATGCGCCTCCAGATCCGCCAGCGTCACCTGCGGCAACTGCCCGCCCTGATCGAGGTAAAGGCAGGAGTTCAGCTTCATCAGATTGCCGTATCCCGTCTCGTCCTGCGCCAGCAGCACGACAGGGGCCGGCGCCTTCGGCTTTTCTCCCGGCGCGGGTGTCTCATAGGCAAGGCTGACCTGACAGCCGACGATAGGTTGCACCCCGGCGCCGCTGGCAATGGTGGAAAACTCCAGCGCCGCGAACATGGCATTGCTGTCGGTCACCGCCACCGCAGGCATGTTCTGCGCGGCACAAAGCCCCACAAGCTTTTTCACCGGCACCGCGCCTTCCAGCAGCGAATATTCGGTATGGACACGCAGATGGATGAATCGGACTGGATCGCTCATGCCCGATAGCCTAGCCTGTCGGCGTCCGGCCGGAAAGGGTGCCACATTCTTCGGCATTTCTTGCAACTGCTTTCGGAAAACACAAAAAAGTAATGCTTGCCAGACGACGGGCCCTTGGGGTCATCTATAAAGAACCAGAACAAGGCTGCCCCTCTTACGCCGCATCGGAGGGGAATAACCGGGCCAAGGGGGTAACGCGGCGGGACGACCGATGACCGGAGTAGCGTTTCTGCTGAACGGAACGCCGGTGCGCCTGGGTGAAACCAGCCCGACGCGCACCCTTTTGCAATATCTGCGCGAGGATCGGGGCCTGACCGGCACCAAGGAAGGCTGCAACGAAGGTGATTGCGGCGCCTGCACGGTGATCGTGACCGATAAACATGGGCCGCGCGCGCTGAATGCCTGCATCCTGTTCCTGCCGCAACTGCACGGCAAGGCGGTGCGCACGGTCGAGGCCATTGCCGCGCCCGACGGCACGCTGCACCCCGTGCAACAGGCCATGGTCGATCATCATGGCAGCCAGTGCGGCTTCTGCACGCCGGGTTTCATCGCCTCGATGGCCGCCGCCCATGCGCAGGGCCGCAAGGATCACGATGTGGTTCTGGCGGGCAACCTCTGTCGCTGCACCGGCTACGCCCCGATCATCCGCGCGGCCGAGGCGGCCGAGAGCCAGCCACTTCCGGCATGGATGGAAGACGACCGCGCTTTCATCTTGGCACAAATATCCTCGGGGATCCGGGGGCAGACAGCCCCCGGCGCTTTCCGCCCCGAAACCACCGATGAACTCGCTGACTGGTATGCCGCCCATCCCGAGGCGACGCTGGTCGCAGGCGCGACCGATGTCGGCCTCTGGGTGACCAAACAGTTGCGTGACCTGCCGCAGGTCGCCTTCCTGAACGGCATCGCTGAAATGCAACGGATCGAGGCGCAGGGCGACTTCATCCGCATCGGCGCGGGGGTCACCCTGACCGACCTGCGCGCCGCCATGGCCGGGCCGCATCCGGCCTTTGCCGCCATGCTGACCCGCTATGCCAGCGAACAGGTGAGGAATGCCGCGACCATCGGCGGCAATATCGCCAATGGCTCGCCCATCGGGGACGGCCCGCCCGCGCTGATCGCACTGGGCGCGACCCTGCATCTGCGCGGGGGCACCGCGCGGCGCGAGATGGCGCTGGAAGATTTCTTCCTCGATTACCGCAAGCAGGATCGCCAGCCCGGCGAATTCGTTGAAGCCATTACCATCCCCGCCACTGCGCCGGGGCTGCGGGTCTGGAAACTGTCGAAACGCTTCGATCAGGATATTTCCGCCGTGCTGGGCGCCTTCAACCTCACCGTTGCGGGCGGCGCTATCACGGGCGCCCGAATTGCCTTTGGCGGCATGGCGGGTATCCCCAAACGCGCGACCGCGATGGAGGCGGCGCTGATCGGACAGCCCTTCACCCGTGCGGCCTTCGAGGCTGCCCGCGCCGCCGCCGCGCAGGATTTCACGCCGCTCAGCGACATGCGCGCCAGTGCTGCCTACCGGCTGGAGACGGCGGGCAATATGGCGCTCCGCTACTGGCACGAGGCCAGCGGCGCAGGCGTTGATGTGCTGGAGGTGCGGGCATGAGCATCGGCAAACCGCTTCCGCATGATGCCGCCGCCCTGCATGTGACCGGGACCGCGCGCTACACCGATGACATCCCGCTGCCTGCGGATGCGCTGCATCTGGCCTTCGGCCTTTCGACCTGCGCCCATGGTGCGATCACCGCGATGGACCTGTCGGCGGTCCGGGCCGCCCCCGGCGTGATCGCGGTGTTTTCCGCCGAAGACTGGCCAGAGATGCCGGATTGCTCGCCCTCGCTGGGCGACGAGCCGCTTCTGGCCACGGGTGAGGTGCATTATGTCGGCCAGCCGGTGTTTCTGGTGGTGGCCGAAAGCCATCTGGCGGCGCGCAAGGCTGCACACCTGGGCAGGATCAGCTATGATGAACGCCCGGCGCTGCTGACGGTCGAGGATGCGCTGGCGGCGAACAGCCGGTTTGAGCAGGGTCCGGTCATCTGGGCGCGGGGCGATGCGGCGGCGGCGATCGGCAAGGCGCCGCAGGTGGTGGAAGGGCAGTTCGAGGTCGGCGGGCAGGAGCATTTCTATCTGGAAGGTCAGGTCGCGGCGGCCCTGCCGCAAGAGGGCGGAGATATGGTGGTCCACAGTTCCACCCAGCACCCGACCGAGATCCAGCACAAGGTCGCGCATGCCCTGCATCTGCCGATGAGCGCGGTGCGGGTCGAAGTGCGCCGCATGGGCGGCGGCTTTGGCGGCAAGGAAAGCCAGGGCAATCACCTCGCCATCGCCTGCGCCATGGCAGCGCATGCGACGGGGCGCCCTTGCAAGATGCGCTATGACCGCGATGACGACATGGTCATCACCGGCAAGCGGCATGACCTGAAGATCGGCTATCGCGCCGGGTTTGACGCGACGGGGCGGATCCTGGGGGTGGAGTTCACCCATCTGTTCCGCTGCGGCTGGAGCCAGGATCTGAGCCTGCCGGTCGCTGATCGGGCGATGCTGCATGCGGATAACGCCTATTTCCTTGAAAATATCCGTATCGAAAGCCACCGGTTGCGCACCAATACCCAATCGAACACCGCATATCGTGGTTTCGGCGGGCCGCAGGGCGTGGTGGGGATCGAGCGGGTGGTGGATCACGTCGCCCATGCGCTGAAGCTGGACCCGGTCGCGGTGCGGCGGCGGAATTTCTACGCGGAGGCTGCGGAGGGGGGGCTGTCTGCCCCCCCCGGCCCCCCCGAGGATATTTCCCGACAGAAAATGACGGCGGGGGTGTTCAGGGCCGAAAATCCGGGGACGGGGCATCGCTATGGCGGGACCCATTCTCCGAAAGCGGTGGTGCAGGCCACACCTTACGGCATGCCGGTCGAGGATTTCTGTCTGCGAGCCATGTTGGACGAGCTGGAGCGGACATCGGATTACGCCGCGCGGCGGGCCGAGATCGCGCGGTGGAACGCGGGATCGCCGGTGTTGAAACGCGGCATCGCGCTGACGCCGGTGAAGTTCGGGATTTCCTTCACGCTCACCTGGCTCAATCAGGCCGGGGCTTTGGTGCATGTCTATCAGGATGGTTCGATCCGGTTGAATCATGGTGGCACCGAGATGGGGCAGGGGCTGTTCCTGAAGGTCGCGCAGGTGGCGGCGAGTGTGTTCGGCGTGGATGTGGCGGCAGTGAAGATCACCGCGACAGATACGGCGAAGGTGCCCAATACCTCGGCCACGGCGGCCTCTTCCGGCAGCGACATGAACGGGATGGCGGCGCAGGCCGCCTGTCTGACGATCCGTGACCGGATGGCGGTGTTCATGGCCGGCAAGTTCGGGGTGGAGCCTGCGCAGGTGCGGTTCGAGGGCGGCATGGTGCGGGTGGCGGGCGAGGCTTTCGCCTTTGCTCAGGTGGCGGCATGGGCCTATCAGGCGCGGGTCTCGCTATCGGCGACCGGTTTCTATGCCACACCCAAACTGCAATGGGACCGGGTGAAGGGGCAGGGGAGGCCGTTCCTCTATTTCGCCTATGGCGCGGCGGTGACCGAGGTGGTGATCGACACGCTGACCGGCGAGAACCGCATTCTGCGCACCGATATCCTGCATGACACCGGGGCCAGCCTGAACCCGGCGATTGATATCGGCCAGGTGGAAGGCGCCTATGTGCAGGGCGCGGGCTGGCTGACGACCGAGGAACTGGTCTGGGATGGCAAGGGGCGGCTGATGACGCATGCGCCCTCCACCTACAAGATCCCGGCCTGTTCTGATCGCCCGCCGGTCTTCAATGTCGCGCTGTGGAACCGCCCCAACCGGGAGGAGACGGTGGGCCGGTCCAAGGCTGTGGGCGAGCCGCCCTTCATGCTGGGGATTTCGGCCTTGATGGCGCTGTCGGATGCGGTAGCAGCCTGTGGCGACGGGTCCGCCTATCCGGCGCTTGATGCGCCCGCCACGGCAGAGCGGGTGCTGGCGGCGGTGCGGCGGCAGGTGGGCGATGTTTGACCGCGCGGAGCTTCAGGCGGCGCTGGCCGCACAGGGAACCGTGGTGCGGGTGGTCATCGCCGAGGTGAAGGGCTCCAGCCCGCGTGAGGTTGGCGCCGCGATGCTGGTCTGGCGCGGCGGGCAGGCGGGCACCATCGGCGGCGGCGCGTTGGAACATCTGGCAACCGGCATCGCCGGGGAGATGCTGGCGGGTGCCGGGGCGCGGCGCTTTGGTCGCTGGCCGCTGGGGCCTGCAATCGGGCAGTGCTGCGGCGGCGCCGTGGCGCTGCTGTTTGAGCGGTTCACGCCGGGTGATGCCTTGCCGGACGGGGTTTTTGCCCGCCCCGCTGCAACCGATAGCGCGATGCCTCTGGCAGTGAAGCGGCTGCTGGCGGCGCAGCGCGGCAGCGGCGTGACCCCGGCGCCGCAACTGGTGCAGGGCTGGTTTGTCGAGCCGGTGGCGGTTCCGGCGCGGCCCTTGTGGATCTGGGGCGCCGGGCATGTCGGGCGGGCGCTGGTGTCGGTTCTGGCGCCGCTGCCCGACCTGGCGATCACCTGGGTCGATACCGCGCCCGAGCGTTTTCCGGCCACGATTCCCGAAGGGGTGACGGCGGTGCCGGTGGCAGATCCGGCGCTGCTGGTCGCCCATGCCCCGCGCGACGCGGCGCATCTGGTGCTGACCTATTCGCATGCGCTGGATCTGGAACTGTGTCACCGCATTCTGGCGCATGGTTTCGCCTCGTTGGGGGTGATCGGATCAGCGACGAAAGCGGCGCGATTCCGGGCACGACTGCACGATCTGGGGCATTTGCATACGGAAATTCAACGGATTGCCTGTCCGATAGGCGACAAGAGCCTTGGCAAGCATCCGCAAGCCATAGCAATAGGCATGGCAAGCGCGCTGCTGAAAGGCGCCGGCGAACAGGGGAAGCGCAGGGGGATGGCGGGATGACGGCAGCTGAAACCGGCGCGGGCGATCTGCTGCGCATCGAGGGCGTGACCAAGGCCTATCCCGGGGTGGTGGCGAACAGCGACGTGAGCTTCGCCATTGCCGAAGGCGAGGTCCATGCGCTTCTGGGCGAGAATGGCGCCGGGAAATCCACGCTGGTCAAGATGATCTACGGGCTGGTGAAGCCCGATGCAGGGCGGATGATCTGGCGCGGGGCGCCGTTTGCGCCCTCGCAGCCCAGTGCGGCTCGGGCTTCGGGTATCGCGATGGTATTCCAGCATTTTTCGCTGTTCGAGGCGTTGAACGTGGCGGAAAATGTGGCGCTGGGCATGGAAACCCCGCCGCCGATGCGTGAACTTGCCGCGCGCATCCGCGCTGTCAGCGAGGAATATGGCCTGCCGCTGGATCCGTCGCGCATGGTGGGCGACCTTTCGGCGGGTGAGCGGCAGCGCGTTGAGATCATTCGTTGCCTGCTGCAATCGCCGAAGCTGCTGATCATGGATGAACCGACGAGTGTTCTCACGCCGCAGGAGGTGGAGATTCTGTTCCAGACGCTCCGGCAATTGCGGTCCGAGGGCACCTCGATCCTTTATATCTCGCACAAGCTTGAGGAAATCCGCACGCTTTGCGACCGGGCGACGGTACTGCGGCGGGGTAAGGTGGTCGGTGCCTGCATTCCGCGTGACAGCACGGCGCGCGAAATGGCAGAGATGATGGTAGGTGCAACGCTGACTCCGCCGGAGCGGCGCGCGACGGAAAAGGGCGAAGTGGCGCTGGGTGTCAGCGACCTGTCGGTCGCCTCGCCCATCCCCTTCGGCACCAGCCTGAAGGCGATCAGCTTCACCGTGGCGCGGGGCGAGGTGCTGGGCATCGCCGGGGTTGCGGGCAACGGGCAGGACGAATTGCTGCTGGCACTGAATGGCGAATTGCGGGTGGCACCGGACCGGGTGCGCATTCATGGCAAGCCCGTCGGGGATCTTGGACCCACGGACCGGCGTCGGGCGGGGCTGGTTTCCGCCCCCGAGGAACGGCTGGGCCATGCGGCGGCGCCCAATATGACGCTGACGGAAAACGCGCTGTTGTCGGGCGCGGTGCGGCAGGGGCTGACAGCGCGCGGTTTCATCGACTGGCGCGGCACCGAGGCTTTTGCCGAGAAGATCATCGAAAGTTTCGATGTGCGCACCCCCGGCACCCATGTTGCGGCGCGGGCGCTGTCGGGGGGCAACCTGCAAAAGTTCGTCGTCGGGCGGGAGCTTCTGCAAAGCCCCGAGGTCATCGTGATCAACCAGCCCACCTGGGGGGTGGATGCAGCGGCAGCGGCGGCGATCCGGCAGGCGATCCTTGATTGTGCCGCAGGCGGCGCGGCGGTGGTGGTGATCAGTCAGGATCTGGATGAACTGCTGGAAATCGCAGACAGTTTCGCGGCTCTGAACGAGGGGCGGCTGACGAAGCCGCGCCCGGTGCAGGGCCTGACCATCGACGAGATTGGCCTGATGATGGGCGGCGCGCACGGGATGGAGGTGGCGCATCATGCGGGCTGAGAGCGGGCAATTTTCTTGCAAGAAAATTGCAAATTCCTTTGAAGGAATTTGCGCGGCGACGGAGGGCAGCGCATGCTGAAGCTGGAAAAGCGGCCTTCGCCTTCGGTCTTCTGGGGCCGGGCCACGCCGGTTCTGGCGGTGGCGCTGACCATGATGGCGGGCAGCCTGATGTTCGCGGCTTTGGGCAAGAACCCGTTCGAGGCGATCCGCACGATCTTCTGGGACCCGCTGTTCGGTGAATTCGCCTGGTATCTGCGCGGGCAGCTTCTGGTGAAGGCCGGGCCGCTGATCCTGATTGCGGTGGGGCTGAGCCTCGGGTTCCGGGCCGGGATCTGGAACATCGGCGCCGAGGGCCAGTATATCATGGGCGCGATCTGCGGCGCGGCCGTGGGCCTTGCGGCCTATCCGACCGAAAGCCGGCTGATTTTCCCGGTGATGGTGCTGGCGGGGGCCTTTGGAGGCTGGGTCTGGGCGATGATCCCGGCCATCCTGAAGACAAGGTTCAATACCAACGAGATCCTTGTCTCGCTGATGCTGGTCTATGTGGCGGAAACAGTGCTGGCCATGGCTTCCACCGGCTTTCTGCGCAACCCCGACGGCGCGGGCTTCCCCGGCAGCCGCAATTTCAGCAGCTATCCGGCAGCGGCCAACCCTGAACTGATCGCGGGCACCGGCCTGCATTGGGGCGGGGTCGCGGCACTGGGAGCTGTGGTCGCGGCCTATGTGCTGTTGCAGCGCCATATCCTTGGCTTCCAGATCAAGCTGGCCGGGCAGGCCCCGCGTGCCGCGCGCTTTGCGGGTGTCAGCCCGAACCGTCTGGTCGTGATGTGTCTGGGTATTGCCGGGGCGCTGGCCGGTCTGGCGGGCATGTTCGAGGTCACCGGACCGGCCGGGCAGATCAGCATCGACTTCAATTCGAACTACGGCTTCACCGCGATCATCGTGGCCTTCCTCGGGCGGCTGAACCCCGTGGGTATCCTGTTCGCGGGGCTGTTGATGGCGCTGACCTATATCGGCGGCGAGATGGCCTCGACCAACCTTGGCCTGCCGTCGGCTGCCATTCAGGCGTTTCAGGGAATGCTTCTGTTCTTCCTGCTGGCCTGTGACCTCTTGACCAATTTCCGTATCGTTCCCGCCCGCAAGGAGGTGCGCTGATGTTCGGAGGTATTGATCCTGCCCTGCTGATCGCCTCGCTGATGGTGGCTTCGGTGCCGATCCTTCTGGCGGCTACCGGTGAGCTGGTGGTGGAGAAGGCGGGCGTTCTGAACCTCGGGGTCGAGGGGATGATGATCATGGGCGCGGTCTGCGGCTTCATCACCGCCGTCGTCACCGGCAGCCCGGCGCTGGGTTTTCTGGGCGGGGCGGCGGGGGGGGCCGGGCTGAGCCTGCTCTTCGCGCTGCTGACGCAGGTCATGCAGGCCAATCAGGTGGCCTCGGGTCTTGCGCTGACGCTGTTCGGGCTGGGGCTGTCGTCGCTGCTGGGGCAGGGCTATGTGGGGATCAAACCGCCGCATACCGGCGCCGTGCCCTTCGGGCCGCTGGCCGACATCCCGTTCTTCGGCCGGGTGATCTTTGGCCATGACCCGCTGGTCTATCTGTCGGTTCTGGCGGTGGCGGCAGTCTGGATATTCCTGCGCAATGCGCGGGGCGGGCTGATTCTGCGCGCCGTGGGCGAAAGCCACGACGCGGCACATGCGCTGGGCTACAAGGTGCGGCGCATCCGGGTGCTGGCCATCCTGTTCGGCGGTGCCATGGCGGGTCTGGGCGGCGCTTATATCAGCCTCGTGCGCGTGCCGCAGTGGACCGACGGTATCACCGCGGGTGCGGGCTGGATCGCCCTGGCCATCGTGGTCTTCGCGAGCTGGCGTCCGTGGCGCGTGCTGCTGGGGGCCTGGCTTTTCGGCGGTATCACGGTGCTCCAGCTCAATCTTCAGGCGGCGGGTTCAGGCATTCCGGTCGAATACTTGTCGATGTCGCCTTATCTGATAACCATTCTCGTGCTGGTCATCATGTCCTCGGGCCGGGGCCGGGCGGCGCTGAACGCGCCGGCGAGCCTTGGTCAGAATTTCCACGCCGCGCGTTGAGCCGGCCACGATCAACCCGGGCGCAATGCCCGATGCTACAGGGAGCAACCGAATGAACCGCAGACATCTTCTTGCCACGGCGGCGCTGGGCCTTTCGCTGGCCTTCGGCGGCGCGGCCTCCGCTCAGGACAAGACCAAGGCCTGCTTCGTCTATGTCGGCCCGATCGGCGACGGCGGCTGGACCTATCAGCACCATCAGGGTGCGCTTGCCGTGCAGGAAGCCTATGGTGACAAGGTGGAAATCGCCTGGCAGGAAAACGTGCCCGAAGGCGCGGATGCCGAGCGTGTGCTGACCCAGATGGCGCTGGGTGGCTGCGACATCATCTTCACCACCTCGTTCGGCTATATGGACCCGACCAATGCGGTGGCGAAGAAATTCCCGAACGTGAAGTTCGAACATGCCACCGGCTTCAAGCGGGAATCGCCCAATGTCTCGACCTACAACGCGCGTTTCTATGAAGGCCGGGCGGTGCAGGGCGTCATCGCGGGCCGGATGACCAAAACCAACAAGATCGGCTATATCGGCTCGTTCCCGATCCCCGAAGTGATCATGGGTATCAACAGCTATTACCTGCATGCCAAGAAGGTGAATCCGGATGTCGAACTGACCGTTGTCTGGGCCTTCACCTGGTTCGACCCGGCGAAAGAGGCCGATGCCGCCAAGGCGATGATCGAGCAGGGCGTGGATGTCATTGCCAGCCACACCGATTCCACTGCGCCGCTGGCCGAAGCTGCCAAGGCAGGCGGCAAGGTCATCGGCTTCGGTCAGGCTTCGGACATGACCGAATACAAGCCCAGCCCGCGCGTGTCGTCGATCATCGACAACTGGGCGCCCTATTACGTCAAGCGCGTTGGCGCGCTGATGGATGGCACCTATGAACAGCAGGATGCCTGGGAAGGTATCGCCGGCGGCGAGGTGCAGATTGGCGAGATCACCGATGCGATTCCGGCTGATGTGAAGGCCGAGGCCGAAAAGCTGCGCGACGATATCGCGGCGGGCACCTACCATCCGTTCACCGGCCCGATCAACAAGCAGGACGGCTCTGCCTGGCTGACCGAAGGGCAGACCGCGCCGGATGGCGACTTGCTGGGCATGGGCTTCTATGTCGAGGGCATCAAGGGCGATATTCCGAAGTAATCGCGCCCCTGCGACGAAAAGACCCGGAAAGGCCCGCCGTTCTGGCGGGCCTTTTGTCTGGCGCGCCGAAGTTTTCATTTGTCAAATTCATATATGATTATATGTTGTGCGCGCCAGCATGCAAATCGGGAGGAAGTCAGGCATGGCTCATATCGTCGTTCTGGGCGCGGGACTTGGCGGCGCCATCATGGCTTACGAATTGAAAGATCAGATCCGGCCGGAAGATACCGTGACCGTGATCACCAAAGAGCCGACCTATCACTTCGTGCCCTCGAACCCCTGGATCGCGGTGGGCTGGCGCGAACGGGATGACATCACGGTCGATCTCGCCCCGACCATGGCGAAGAAGGGGATTGCCTTCAAACCCGTCGCCGCCGAGAAGGTGCATCCGCAGGAAAACCGCGTCGACCTGATCGACGGCACCTCGGTCAGCTATGATTACCTGGTCATCGCCACCGGCCCCGAGCTTGCCTTTGACGAGATCGAGGGATTTGGCCCCGAGGGGCATACGCAGTCGGTCTGCCACGTCGATCACGCGCTGAAGGCGCGCGAACGGTTCGAGGAATTCTGCAAGAACCCCGCCCCGATCATCGTCGGCGCCGCGCAGGGGGCAAGTTGCTTCGGTCCGGCCTATGAGTTTCTGTTCATCCTTGAAACCGAACTGCGCCGCCGCAAGATCCGCGATCAGGTGCCGATGACCTTCATCACCCCGGAACCCTATGTCGGGCATCTGGGGCTGGACGGGGTGGGCGACACCAAGGGTTTGCTGGAATCCGAGATGCGCGGCAAGCACGTCAAATGGATGACCTCCTCGCGGGTGAAGAAGGTCGAGGACGGCAAGATGATCGTCGAGGAAATCGCCGACGATGGCAGCGTGAAGGCCGAGAAGGACATGCCCTTCGGCTTTGCCATGATGCTGCCCGCCTTCCGCGGCATCCCGGCGGTTTCGGGGATCGAGGGGCTGAGCAACCCGCGTGGCTTCACCATCGTCGACAAGTATCAGCGCAACCCGAAATTCCCCAATGTCTTTGCCGTCGGTGTTTGCGTCGCCATCCCGCCGATGGGGCCGACGCCGGTGCCCTGTGGCGTGCCCAAGACCGGATTCATGATCGAAAGTATGGTGACGGCGACGGCGCATAACATCGGCAATCTGGTGCGCGGGAAAGAGCCGGATCAGGTTGGCACCTGGAATGCCGTATGTCTGGCCGATTTCGGTGACAGTGGCATTGCCTTTGTTGCGCAGCCGCAGATCCCGCCGCGCAACGTCAATTGGTCCTCCAGTGGCAAATGGGTGCATCTGGCCAAGATCGGTTTCGAGAAATACTTCATCCGCAAGCTGCGCAAGGGCACGTCAGAGCCCTATTACGAAAAAGCCGCGATGAAGATGTTGGGTATCGACAAGCTGAAGGCGCCACAGAAAGGCTGACCGAAAGGGGGGCTTCAAGCCCCCTTTTCTTTACCGGACGGGCGGTTACTCTGCGCCCCCATGACATATGATTTCCTGATCATCGGGGCCGGGATCGCCGGTCTTTCCGCCGCCGCCGAGCTGGCGGCGCTTGGCTCGGTTCTGGTGCTGGAACGCGAGGCGCATCCTGCGCATCACGCCTCTGGCCGCTCCGCAGCACTTTATGAACCGCGCTATGGCCTGCCGCCGGTGGTGGAGCTGTCGCTGGCGTCGGAAGCGGCATTCCGTGCGCTGCCGGGCATCCTGTCGGAACGCGGGCTGATGATTCTGGCAAAGGCGGATCAGCGCGCCACTTTCGACCGTGATCTGGCGGGCTTTCAGCTTGAGGAAATCGGGGTCGAGGCGGCGTGCGGTATCGTGCCGATCCTTAACCCGGCGACCGTGGCCTTCGCGGCCACCGCGAGCCATGCTTGGGACATCGACACCGATCTGCTGATCCAGGGCCATATCCGCCGCCTGAAGGCGGGGGGTGGCGAGTTGCGCACCTCCAGCCCGGTCAGCGCTCTCCGTCGCGCGGGCGGGTTGTGGCATGTGACCACCGCGATGGGCGAGATTGCCGCGCGCGTCTTGATCAATGCCGCAGGCGCCTGGGTCGGGCAGGTGGCGGGAATGGCGGGTCTGCGTGATCCGGGCTTCACACCGCTGCGCCGGTCCATGGCGCGGATCGCGGCACCCGGCGCGCGCGACATCTCGCGCTGGCCGATGCTGTTTGGCTGCGGTGAAAGCTGGTATGCCAAGCCTGATGCCGGGGCGCTGATCGTCTCACCGGCCGAGGAAGACCCGCTGGCACCGCAGGATGCCTGGGCCGATGACATGGTGCTGGCCGAAGGACTGGCCCGGTATGAGGAGATGGTCACCGAACCCGTGACCCGGCCGCTGGCCAACTGGGCGGGCCTGCGCACCTTCTCGCCCGACCGGGTGCCGGTCATCGGGCCGGACCCGGTCGAGCCCGCCTTTTTCTGGCTGGCGGGGCAGGGTGGCTACGGTTTCCAGACCTCGCCCGCCGCCGCGCGGCTGGTGGCGGCGCTGCTGGGTGGCACCGCGCCGGATGTCGGGGCCGATCTGGCCGCGCGCCTTTCGCCCACACGCTTCGCATGAGCCTGCGCCTGCCCGACAGCGGCGCGGATACCCATGCCGAGGGGCGCCGCCACGCGCCTTCCGCCGTGCGCAACGCGGGGCCGATCCTTGCGCTGCTGCAACAGGTGCTGCCGCCCGAAGGCCGGATGCTGGAGCTTGCCTCCGGCACCGGCCAGCACGCCCGTGCCTTCAGCGACGGTCTTCCCGGCTGGCACTGGCAGCCCAGCGATCTGAACCCGGAGAACCTGACCTCGATCCGCGCCTGGTCGGCCGGGCAGGACCGCATCGCGCCGCCCCTTGTGTTGGATGCCGGACGGCCCGGCTGGCACCGGGACATGGGCCGCTTCGATGCGGCGCTGGTTGTGAACCTGTTGCACCTGATCTCCGATACACAGGCCGCAGCGGTGCTGGCGGGCCTTGCTGCGGTGGCGCCGCGTCTGGTGATCTACGGCCCCTTCCTGCGCGAAGGCCAGACCACCAGCCCCGGCGACGCAGCCTTCCATGCTTCGCTGCGCACGCAGGATCCGGCCATCGGATACAAGGATCTCGGCTGGGTGGCAGATCAGTTGCGCAGCCACGGCCATGATCTGCAATGGCATGAAATGCCCGCGAACAATCTGGCACTTGTCACATTCATGATTTGATATGTGTCAAGGCGCGGCCCCGGCCCGCATGGCATGGCCCTGACAGCAAGTCAGGAGCACGACATGAGTTACAAGGCAAAGATCGACAGCATGCGCGGCGAATTGCGCGTGATGAACAAGGCCATCCCCGAAACCATGCAGGGCTTCGCTCAACTTTCCAGGGCGGCCAAGGAAAACGGCCCGCTGGGGGTGAAGGAAAAGGAATATGTCGCCATCGGCATCGCCATCTCGCAGCGCTGTGAGCCCTGCATCAGTTTCCATGTCGAGGCGCTGATGAAGGCGGGTGGCACGCGCGAAGAACTGAGCGATGTGATGGCCATGTCGATCCAGATGGGCGGCGGCCCTGCGGTGATGTATGCCGCACATGCGCTGGCCTGCTGGGACGAGTTGGCGAACCTCGGCTGACCCTCCGGCGCCGCAGAAAAGCCGCGTGGACAATACGGCCCTCATCGGCAACGATGCAGGCCAGTCGTTTCCACAGAGGTTATAATGCTGCGGCGCCCGCTTGTCCTGTTTGCCTGCCTTTCCCTGCTTGCCGCCTGCGGTGGCGCCCCTTCACCCCAGGGCCGGACCGTGGCCCCGGTCCCTGCCGGTGCGGTGACCGCGCCGAATTTTGGCGATTCGCAGCCCCACCCCGAACTGGCCTCGGCCATCCGTCGCCACAGCGTGCACGGAATCGACGCCGCGCGCTTCCAGACCAGCATCGACTGGCAGACGGCGCGCGCCAACGGGGTGAACTTTGCCTTCATCAAGGCCACCGAAGGCGGCGATCGGGTGGACGAGATGTTCGACAGTCACTGGCGCGGGGCGGCCCGCGCAGGGGTGCGGCGGGGTGCCTATCACTTCTTCTATCATTGCCGCGTCCCGGAAGAGCAGGCACGCTGGTTCTTCCGCCATGTGCCGCGCCGCTCGGGCGATTTGCCGCCGGTGATCGACATGGAATGGACGCCGACAAGTCCGACCTGCACGATCCGCCGTCCGGCCACCGAAATCCGCGCCGATGCAGATGTGCTGATCCGCATGTTCACGCAGCATTACGGCACGGCACCGATCCTCTACACCACCGTCGATTTCTACGAGGACAACCAGCTTTGGAAGCTCAGGGGCGTGGATTTCTGGCTGCGTTCGGTCGCGGCCCATCCTTCCGACCGCTATCCGGGGCAGCACTGGGCCTTCTGGCAATATACCTCGACGGGTCAGGTGCCAGGCATCGCCGGTGCTGTGGATATCAACGTCTTTGCCGGGGGCGAGGCCGCCTGGGCCGACTGGCTCGCCAAACGCGCGCAACCCTGACGAGGTGCCCGGTTTGACTGTCGCGCCGTGAGTATTTGGGCAAGAAGCAAAGCCATCTTGCTCCTTGCAAAAATACTCATGCGCGGCCGGGAATCTCGCCCGCCGCCCGGCAGGGGCACGATGAAAAAGGCCGCCCGTGTTGCGGGCGGCCTTCTGGTCTGGGGGAGGGCGGATCAGCCGTTGACGCGGATACGCTCGTTCTTCGGGTCGAAGGGGCTGTCTTCGACGACCACCGCGTCCCATTCCTTCAGCAGCATCTTCACCTTCAGCTTCGTACCGACTTCGGCCAGTTCGGGGCTGACATAGCCCATGCCGATCTGCTTGCCGAAGGCCACCGAATAGCCGCCCGAGGTCAGACGGCCCACTTTCACGCCGTCTTTCAGGATCGCTTCCTTACCCCACGGGTCGGTATCATCCGGCCCGTCGATCAGCAGGGTGACGCATTTCGAACGGATGCCGGTGTCGAGCATCGCCTGCTTGCCACGGAAGTCTTTCGACAGATCGACAAAGCGGTCCAGTGCGGCTTCCAGCGGGGTTGCGTCGCGGCCCAGTTCGTTGCCGAAGGCGCGATAGGATTTCTCCTGACGCAGCCAGTTCTGCGCGCGGGCCCCGACACCTTTCAGGCCGTGCTTTTCACCCACCGACCACAGCAGATCCCAGAGGTAGCGGCCGAACTCGATCGGGTAGTGCAGTTCCCAGCCCAGTTCGCCGGTATAGGCCACGCGGATCGCGCGGATCGGGCACATACCCAGCTCGATGTCGCGATAGGACAGCCAGGGGAAGCGCTTGTTCGACAGCGCGGTGTCCGGGTCGGCATCCTTGATGAGGTCTTTCATGAGGGCGCGGGCATTCGGACCGGCCAGCGCATAGACGCCCCATTGGGTCGTCACGTCGTGGATGTCGATATAGCCGCCGCCATTCCCCATGAAATCTTCGGCAGATTTCAGCAGGAAGTCGCTGTCATACGAAGTCCATGCCCCGGCGGAGATGATGTAGTATTCATTCTCCTTCAGCCGGACGATGGTGTATTCGGTGCGGGTAGTGCCCGCATCGGTCAGCGCATAGGTCAGGTTGATACGGCCCACGGCGGGCAACTTGTTGCAGGTGAAGTGGTCGAGGAAGGCCGTTGCGCCGGGTCCACGCACCAGATGTTTGGTGAAGGCGGTGGCGTCGATGATGCCGACGGTATTGCGCACGGCCTCGGCCTCGGCCTTGGCATAGAGCCACCAGGCGCCGCGGCGGAACGAGCGGCTGTCATGGTCGAACGAGGCGGGTGCATCTTTCGGGCCATAGTAGTTCGGACGATCCCAGCCGTTCACCTGACCGAATTGCGCGCCCATCTCTTTCTGACGGTCATAAGCCGGGGCGGTGCGCAGCGGGCGGCAGGCCTCGCGCTCTTCATCCGGGTGGTGCAGGATGAAGACGTGCTCGTAGCATTCCTCATTCTTGCGCGCGGCGTATTCGGTGGTCATCCACTGGCCATAGCGGCGCGGATCGAGCGAGGCCATGTCGATCTCTGCTTCGCCCTGGGTCATCATCTGCGCGAGGTAATAGCCGGTGCCCCCTGCGGCGGTGATGCCGAAGCTGAAGCCTTCCGCGATCCACATGTTGCGCAGGCCGGGAACCGGGCCGACCAGCGGGTTGCCATCGGGGGTGTAGCAGATCGGGCCGTTGAAATCGTCTTTCAGGCCGACGGTCTCCGACGAGGGCAGGCGGTGGATCATCGACATGTATTCCGTCTCGATCCGTTCCAGATCGAGCGGGAACAGATCGGCGCGGAAGGATTCCGGCACGTCATAGAGGAAGCGGGCGGGCGCACCGGCCTCATAGGGGCCGAGGATCCAGCCGCCGCGCTCTTCGCGGACATACCATTTGGCGTCGGCGTCGCGCAGCACCGGGTGTTCCGGGTTGTTCTTGCGGTATTCCTGCAGCATCGGATCGGGCTCGGTCACGATGAACTGGTGTTCCACCGGGATGGCCGGGATCTTCACGTCCAGAAGGCGCGCGGTGCGCTGTGCGTGGTTGCCGGTGGCGGTGACCACATGTTCGGCCACGATCTCGAACTTTTCTTCGCCCGGGATCAGCATACCGCCTTTTTCGATCATGCGGGTGCAGGAGACGACCCATTCCGAGCCGGTCCAGCGGTAGCCATCCACCTGCACCTTGCGCTCGATGGTGGCGCCATGCTGGCGCGCACCCTTGGCCATGGCCTGCGTCACATCGGCCGGGTTGATGTAGCCGTCCTGCGGGTGATAGAGCGCGCCGATCAGGTCTTCGGTGTTCAGCAGCGGCCAGCGGTCTTTCATTTCCTTGGGCGACAGGAATTCATGGTAGACCCCGGCGGTTTCGGCCACCGAGGAATAGAGCATGTATTCATCCATGCGCTCCTGGCGTTGCGCCATGCGCAGGTTGCCGACGACCGCAAAGCCGGCATTCAGGCCGGTTTCAGCCTCCAGCGACTTGTAGAAATCCACCGAATATTTGTGGATGTGGGTAGTGGCGAAGCTCATGTTGAACAGGGGCAGCAGGCCCGCCGCGTGCCAGGTGGAGCCCGAGGTCAGCTCGTCCCGTTCCACCAGCATGGTATCCCAGCCCGCTTTGGCCAGATGATAGGCGATCCCGTTACCGACGGCGCCGCCGCCGACGACCAAGGCTTTGACATGGGTTTTCATGGGCGACTCCGTGCGCGCTGAAGAATTTTCCCATGAATGCCAGAGCGCGGGCGAAACGGACAAGTCGGCCCGACCTGTTGCGGCGAAAAACGACATCCAAAGCCCTGCTTGACGGAATCGTGCCGCCGGGGCAGGAGAGGGCATGACATTCGCCCCCGCGCCCCGATCAGTCTGGATGCGACTCGCCGGTCTCGTGCTGGCGATGCCCTTCCTGCTGCTGTCGCTGGTGGCGCAGGGCTATATGCCCGCACGGGGGGATGATGGCGTGCTGCGCATCGTCATCTGTTCCGGGCAGGGGCCGGTGTCGATGCTGTTTGACCCCGAAACGGGCGAACTGAAACCCGCGCCCGAAGTCGTTGATGGCCGTTGTTCCTGGGCGCAGGCCGCCGTCGCGGTGCCGGTGCCGGAGGCGCCGGTGGTGCGGTTGCCGCTTCGGCTTGCCGCGGCCTTCCATCCGGTCGCGCCGGATGATCTGTGGCGCCCCGCTTTCGATCCGCTGGGCATCTGGGCAAGGGGACCACCCCGCACCGTCTGATCTGCATTCCTCAAACGCAATCGGACGGAGTATTCCATGTCGACCCAAACGCCCGGCCCTCAGGCCGGAAGCGGCAATGGCCGCATCAATCCCCTGTATTTTGCCGTATGGCGCTGGCATTTCTATGCCGGGCTGTATGTCATTCCTTTCCTGTGCATGCTGGCGGTGACCGGCCTTGTCATGCTGTGGATCAGCTATGGCGCAGGCATCGGCGCCGAACGGATGACGGTTCCGGTCGGCACGGTGCCGCTGGCGCCTTCGGTGCTGCAAGAGGCGGCCGAGGCGGTGGTGCCCGGCGGCAAGGCCGTGCAGTATGTGGCGCCGCTGGCCGCCGACAAGGTCGCGGTTTTTGCCGTAGCGACCGGGTCGGGCAAGACCGGCGTTGCGCTGGGCCCCTACACCGGCGCGGCGGTTCACAGCTTCCCGTGGCGGGCGGGCTGGTATGACTTTGCCAATGACATCCACGGCTCGCTTCTCCTGGGCACGCTGGGCGACCGGCTGATCGAGGCCGCAGCCTCGCTGGGTCTGCTGCTGGTGGCATCGGGGCTTTATCTGCACTGGCCGCGTGGTGGCACGGGCTGGCGGGCGGCGCTGGTGCCCTCGGTCAACCGCACGGGGCGGGCGTTGTGGAAATCGCTGCATGGCGTGGTCGGGATCTGGGTGTCGGTCCTGCTGGTGCTGTTCCTGATTTCCGGCCTGAGCTGGGCCGGGATCTGGGGCGAGAAATTCGTTCAGGCCTGGAGCACGTTCCCGGCCGAGAAATGGGATAATGTTCCGTTGTCGGACGCGACCCATGCAAGCATGAATCACGGCGCCGCGAAAGAAGTGCCCTGGGGGCTGGAGCAGACCCCGATGCCCGCCTCTGGTTCGCTGGCCGGGCAGGCGGCGATTGCCGGGCCGGTGACGCTGGACAGTGTGGCGGCCTTTGCGCAGGGGCTGGGCTTTGACCGCCGGTTCCAGATCAACCTGCCGGGTGGCGACAGCGGGGTCTGGACCATCAGCCATGACAGCATGTCGAACGACGGGCCGGACCCGGCGGCGGATCGCACGCTGCATATCGACCGCTACACCGGCAATGTGCTGGCCGACGTGCGCTATGCCGATTACTCGGCCTATGCCAAGGCGATGGCCTGGGGCATTGCCTTCCACGAGGGCGATCTGGGGCTGTGGAATCTGGTGCTGAACACCGCATTCTGCCTGTCGGTGGTGTTTCTTGCGGTCTCTGGTCTGGTGCTGTGGTGGAAGCGCCGCCCGGCGGGCGCCCCGCGTCTGGCCGCGCCGCCACGGCCCGAGGTCGTGCCGCTGGCGCGTGGCGTGGTGCTGATTGCGCTGTTGCTGTCGATGGCCTTCCCGATGCTGGGGCTGACCCTGTTGGCGGTGCTGGCCTTTGATCTGCTGGTGCTGACCGGCCTGCCGCCGCTGCGGCGCGCGCTGTCCTGACACGGCCGCCCAAACGTGCAGCCGGGCTGCGGGTTCCCGTGGCCCGGCTGAACTTATCGTGACAGCCCCGCCCGGAACGGACGGGGAAGGGGCGGGTTGTCTGTTCATACCGCGTCGGGAAGGTGCAGGGCGATCCAGAAAGCCCGGTTTCCCCGCCGCTCAACCTGAACGGAGGCTGACATGAAAACCCTTCTCAACTCGACGATCCTCGCCCTCGGCCTGACCGCCGGTATGGCGGGCGGGGTTCTTGCAGACACTGCCACCACGACCCCCGATCCGGCTGCGCCGCAGACCACTGCTCCGGCCAACACCATGGCGACCGACGCAACGGCGTCGCCCTATCTGACCACGATCGACCAGGGTGTGCGGGCCTCCGATTTCATCGGCAAGCGTGTCTGGCTGACCGAAGCCGATACGAGCGCGCTGAACCCCGATGGCTATGCCGAGGCTTCGGCTGACTGGCAGGATGCGGGCGAGATCAGTGATGTGATCCTCAGCCGCAGCGGTGATACCGAGGCCGTGCTGGTTGACTTCGGCGGCTTCCTCGGGATCGGCGAAAAGACCGTGGCCATCGACATGGCACGTCTGACCATGGTGCCGGATGCTGACAGCCCGCAGGACTATTTCATCGTGTTCAACGGCACGAAAACTGATCTGGAAGCGGCGCCCGCCTTTGACACCGCCATGATCTTCAGCACCGAAGCCCCGGCCGGGGATCGTGCGGACGTCACGGCTGATCCGGTGGCAACCCCGGTGGCTCCGATGGCGACCGATACCGCCACGGCTCCGGCGGCCAATGATCCGGCTGCGACCACGGCGGCCCCTGCCGAAACCATGGCGGAAGCCCCGGCCACTGGCGCGGCTGATGGTGCGGTGATGGGCGAACCCGTCGATTTCACCGGCGTGACGGAGGCTGACCTGGTCGGCAAGCGCGTCTACGGCCCGGGTGAGGAAGACGTGGGTGAGGTCAGCGCCGTGACGCTCGACGGCAATGGCGCGATCCAGTCGGTCGTGGTCGATGTTGGCGGCTTCCTCGGCATCGGTGAGAAATCGGTGAGCCTGACCGCCGACATGCTGCGCATCGCGCCCGATGCCGACGGGGATGGCACTGTGCTGCACGTCAGCGCCACCGAAGAGCAACTGAAAGCCATGCCCGAGGCTGCGGGCTAACCCTCCATACCCACAGCCTGCTCCCCCGATGCCCGGCCGGAAGGCCGGGCATCATTGCTTGCGCATCTGCCCCAGACTGGCTGCCAGAACGAAGATGCAGGCCGCTACCGTGACGATGGACGGACCTGCGGGGGTGTCGAGGCTCAGGGACAGCCGCAGACCGCCCACGACCGCCGCCGCCCCGATCAGAGCCGCCAGTGCGGCCATGGCCTCGGGGCTGCGGACGAGGCCGCGCGCGGCGGCCGCCGGAATGACCAGCATTGCCGCGATCAGCAGCGCCCCCACCACCTTCAGCGCCACGGCCACAGTGACCGCCAGCGCCAGCACCAGCACCAGCCGCTCGCGGTCGGGGTTGAGGCCCGAGGCGGCGGCCAGATCCTCGCTCAGTGTCGCGGTCAGCATCGCGTTCCAGCGCCAGTAAAGCAGCGCCAGCACCAGTGCGGCCCCGCCCCAGATGAAGCCCAGATCGGCACGCGACACGGCTAGGATGTCGCCGAACAGATAGGCAGACAGATCGGTCCGCGCCTCGGGGACGAAGCTGACGGCGACAAGGCCGAAGGCCAGCGCCGAATGCGCCAGCACGCCCAGCGTGGTATCCAGCGCCCAGCCGCGCGCGGCCAGTCCCGCCACCGTTACCGCCATGGCCAAGGCAACCGCCAGTGTGCCAAGACCGACCGGAAGATCACTGGCCAGCGCCAGCGCCACCCCAAGGATCGAGGCGTGGGCGGTGGCATCGCCGAAATAGGCCATCCGCCGCCAGACCACGAAAGATCCCAGCGGGCCGGTCGCCAGCGCCAGACCAAGGCCCGCCAGCGCGGCGCGGATCAGGAAATCGTCAAGCATGATCGTGCTCCGCATGGGAAGGTCCGTGCCCATGGTCATGTCCGTGGCTGTGCTCATGGTCATGACCATGCGTGTGGTCGTGGTCATGGACGTGCTGGTAAAGCGCCAGCGCGCCTTGTGTGCCCAGTCCGAACAGCGCGCGATATTCCGGGGCGTTCGACACCACGCGCGGCGTGCCCTCGCAGCAGACATGGCCGTTCAGGCAGATCACCCTGTCCGAGGCGCTCATCACCACATGCAGGTCATGGCTGACCATCAGAACGGCGGCGCCGGTGTCGCGCCGAACCTCGTCGATCAGCCGGTAGAAGGCGGCTTCACCGGGCTGGTCCAGACCCTGCGTGGGTTCGTCCAGCATCAGAAGTTCGGGCCGCGTCAGCAGGGCGCGGGCCAGCAGCACCCGCTGGAACTGCCCGCCGGACAGACCCGTCATCGGCCGGTCTGCCACCTCCGGTACGCCGACACGGGCCAGCATCGCCTCGGTCTCAGCCTTGCCATGGCGCTGTGGCAGCGACAGGAACCGTCGCGCGGTCAGGGGCAGTGTCCGGTCGATGTGCAGTTTCTGCGGCACATAGCCGACAGCCAGCCCCGGCTTGCGGGTAATGCCGCCATGCTCGGGCCGCAGGATGCCCAGCAGCGCCCGCAACAGCGTGGACTTGCCCGACCCGTTCGGGCCGAGAATCGTCACGATCTCGCCCGGGTCGACTTTCAGCGAGACATCGTGCAGCACCTCCTGCGCGCCCAGCCGGACGCAGAGGCCGCGCGCCTCGATCAGCGGCTGGGTCATGATGCCTCCCGGCAGGCAGGGCAGAGGCCAAGCGCCTCGACACTGGCGCGTTCTACGGTGAAGCCCAGATCCGCCGCCGCGCTTTCCAGCGCCGCCCGCACCGGGGCGGCAGGGGCTTCGGCCACCGTGTTGCAGCCCTGGCAGATCAGAAAGGCCGGGGCATGTGCCTCGCCCGGATGCATGCAGGCGGTGAAGGCGTTCAGCCGTTGGATGCGATGGGCAAGACCTTGTTCCACAAGGAAATCCAGCGCCCGATAGGCAACGGGCGGCTGGTTGCCGAATCCTTCTGCGGCCAGCCGTTGCAGCACGTCATAGGCCCCCATGGCCCGATGCTGTTCCAGCAGGATCTCCAGCACGCGGCGGCGCACCGGGGTGAGGCGCGCACCGCTGGCGGCCAGCATGGCCTCGGCCTGGGACATCACGGCATCGCTGCACAGGTGATGATCGTGATCGTGAAAGGGCTGCGAGTCCATGCGGCGCCTCTTGACGTGTTATGATATTACATACATAGATCGCCTGTCCGCCAAAGCGAAGAGGTTTCCGATGCGTTATATCATATCCGCCGCCCTTGCCAGCACCGCGCTGTGTGCCCCGGCCCTGGCCGAGGTGCCGCGTGTGGTAACCGACATGACGCCGACCTATGGTCTTGTTGCCACCGTGATGGGCGATCTGGGCCAGCCGGAACGCCTGCTGGATCAGGGGGCGAATGCCCATGACTTCCAGTTGCGCCCGAGCCAGGCTGCCGCCCTGTCGGATGCCGGCCTGGTGGTCTGGATGGGGCCGCAGATGTCGCCCTGGCTCGACCGGGCGCTGGACGGCGTGGCAAACGGGCAGCAACTGCGCCTGCTGGAGGTCGCGGGCACCCATCTTCAGCCCTTCGGGGAGGGTCACGAGGACCACGACCACGACCACGATCACGGCGCCGGGGCAGGGCACGAAAGCCATGATCCTGCGGCGGAAACCGGGCACGATGATGCTGACCACGATCATGCAGGGGAAGCCGGGCACGACGACCACGACGACCACGACGCGCATGGTCACGACCACAGCGGCACCGATCCGCATGCCTGGCTTGATCCGGCGAATGGCGCGATCTGGCTGGAGGCGATCGCCGCGCAGCTCGCCGCACTGGACCCCGAAAATGCCGCGACCTATGCCGCTAATGCCGCGCAGGGCAAAGAGGCGATTGCCGCCGCTGACGCCCGGATCGCTGCGCAGCTTGCCCCGGTTCAGGACAAGCCCATCGTGGTTTTCCACGATGCCTATGGATATTTCGCGGGCCATTACGGGCTGACCATCGCAGGCAGCGTTTCGGCAGGTGATGCCGCAGCCCCCGGTGCGGCGCATCTGGCGGAGTTGCGGGCGCGGGTGGGCGCGGGTGTGGCCTGCCTGTTCCCCGAGGCCGGACACGCCCCGAAGACCATCGAACAGATTGCCGAGGCGGCGGGCGCCCGGCAGGGCGGGGCGCTGGACCCTGCCGGTGTGACACTGCCCGCAAGCGCGGATGGCTATACCGCCGTGCTGGAAGGGCTCGCCTCGACGCTGACCGACTGCCTCACCGCGCCGTGAGCAGCCCTTGACCTTCCCTCCGGCTCGTGAATTTCTAGCGAAATTCTGGCCGGGGGAGGCAAGCATGATCCGCGAGTTCGGGCAGACGGCAGCGGGAGAGGCGGTGCAGGCGGTGACGCTGCGCGCAGGCAAGCTGGGCGCCACGATCCTCACCTACGGCGCCATCCTTCAGGATTTGCGGCTGTCGGGTCTGGGCTACAGCCTGACCCGCGGCTCTGAGGATCTGGCGGAATATGAAGGCGCGCTGAGTTACCACGGTGCGGTGATCGGCCCTGTGGCGAACCGCATTGCCGGGGCGCGGGCCGATATCGGCGGTCTGCCTTGTCAGTTTGAGGCGAATGAGGGCGCGAACTGCCTGCATTCCGGTGGCGCGGGGCTGCATCGCAAGGTCTGGCGGATCGAGACTTCGGGCGAGGATCATCTGACGCTTGTCTGCGATCTGGCGGCGGGGGAGGGCGGCTTTCCGGGCAACCGGCAGGTGCGCGCCGAATGGCGGGTCAGTGCGCCCGCGACGCTGCATCTGCGGCTGACCCTGACCACGGACGCCGATACCCCTGCGGCGCTGACCAATCACAGTTACTGGAACCTTGATGGCAGTGCCGACTGGTCCGGCCATCAACTGCGCATTGTCGCCGACCGCGTGACAGAGACGGACGCAGCGCTGCTGCCCACAGGGCGGCTGACGCCGGTGGCGGGCGGCGATCTGGATTTTCGGGCGAGGCGCCGCATCTGGCCGGGTGAGCCGGCGCTGGATACCAATTTCTGTCTGTCAAACGGCCCCCAGCCGCTGCGCGATGTGCTGTGGCTGACCGGCAAGACCGGGGTCGAGATGGTGGTGGCCACGACCGAGCCGGGGGTGCAGGTCTATGACAACCGTATCGTCTCGCGCCGGGGTGCGGCGCCTTACGAGGCGCTGGCGATCGAGCCGCAATTCTGGCCCGATGCGCTGCACCAGCCCGGTTTCCCCTCGGTCCTGCTGCGCGCGGGTGAGACGCGCGAACAGCGGATACGCTGGCGTTTCGGCACCTGAGGCTCAGGCCGCGCGGCCATAGAAGCCGCGCTGTTCCTCGGTGGTGAAGCGCACGCCGGGCGTTTCAAAATAGGAAAACACCGCAATCACGCGGGGCGTCGTGCCCTCGACCGGCGTCACCCGATGCGCGGTATGCTTGCCGCGAAACACGTTCAGCGTGCCGGGTGACAGGGTGATGGCGCGCAGGTCCGGGTCTTCGCCGCGCAAAAGCCGCGCCACGCCCGCATAATTCGGGTCCGAGTCGCCGCGCAGATCACGGCGGTATTCGAACAGCCCCCCGGCGTCGGGCGCCTGCAACAGCAGCGTGGTGGTGAATTCGGACCGATCAAAATGCCAGTTCAGCCCGTCGCCCGTCGCATAGGACATGGCGTTCAGCGCGGCCAGCGGATCGGCCATCGGATGCAGCGCGGGCTTGTCCATCGTGGCGGCAAGGAAGCGGGCGAATTCGGGCCAGTGATACAGCCGGTTCAGCGCGCCGCCGATCTGATCGGCGCAAAGCGTGCGGTTGCGGGATTCGACCTCTGCCAGTGCCGGATGATCAGCGGGCAGGCCCTGAATGTCCTTGCGGAAATAGATGTTATGGCGGCGCGCATGCACATGCGCCTCGGTGGCGAACTTAGGGGCCAGCGCCGCAGTCACCTCGGCGCTGGCTTCGGCGCGCAGAAAGCCGGGCAGGTTGAACATGCCGGTGGCCGCCAGTTCGGCCTGCGCGGCATCGACAAGCGCCTGCCATTCGGGACTGTCCGGCCGATCCAGCGGGTAGCGGTCAAGGTCGATGATGTCGCGCATGGGAACCTCCTGCTGTGCGGGTTCTGTCCAGACTGCGCCGGATTGCGAAAGTTGCAATCGGGGGAAATCTGGGGAACCATAAGGAAAACCGGAGGGAAGATGGTGCCACCCCTGAATGCCCTGCGTGCCTTCGAGGTTGCTGCGCGCTGCGGCAGTTTTACCCGTGCGGGCGAGGAACTGGGCGTGTCCTCTGCCGCGATCAGTCTTCAGGTCCGCCAGCTGGAGGATCACCTTGGCAAACGTCTTTTCCTGCGGCAGGGCAACCGGCTGAGCCTGACCGCCGCCGGTCTGGCCTTGCAGCCGCGTCTTGGCGCCGCTTTTGCCGAGATTGCCGCCGTGACCGGCGAGCTGCGTGACGGTCCGCCGCGGCGGCGCTTCGTGCTGTCGGTGTTGCCCTCGCTGGCCGAATGCTGGCTGCCCGGGGCGCTGGAGGGTGCTCCGCTGGTCGATCTGGCGATTCGGGTGGAGGATGACCCGGTGGATTTCACCCAAGGTGCGCATCTGCGACTGACTTATGGCGGGCAGGCCTATCCCGCCCATGCCATCCACACGCTGTTTCAGGATGAAATCATCGCGGTATCCGCCGATGGCGCGGCGGATCGGCCCATTCATATCGACTGGGGCGCCGCCTATCCCAATGAACCGGACTGGGCGACATGGGCCGCGGCGGCGGGGGGGCCCGCGCCCGACCGGGGGCAGGGGCTGGTGGTGCCCTCCACCGTCATGGCGCTGTCGCTGGCGCGGGCCGGGCGGGGGGCGGCACTGGCGCCGCGCCGGTTGGTGGCGGCGGATCTGGCGGCGGGGCGGCTACGGCTTTGCCCCGGCCCGGCGCTGCCGATGCGGCAGGCCTATGTTGCCATTCATCCGGTGGCGATGACCGGCCGCCGCCCGCTGGCGGCGCTGCTCGCGCATTTCGCTCAGCTGTCGGTGCCCGAGGCGGCGGCGCCTTCGAACCAGCGCACGATGGCCTGACGCTCCTGCGGCTCGATGTAGCTGAGGTTCGCGGGCGGCATCGCATGGGTCACCCCGGCCTGCACATAGATGCGCCGCGCCTCATGCGCGATCTGCTCCGGCGTTTCCAGTTTCACGCCCTTGGGTGCCCAGTGCAGCCCTTCCCACGCCGGCTCCTCGGCATGGCACATCGAACAGCGCCCCATGACGATGGAGGTCACATCCTCGAACCCCGGCGCGCTGGCATAGACCAGCGCCTGCCCCTTGAGCGCGGCCTGCTCCTCCACCGGCTCGTGCCGGATCGAGGACAGCCAGGCGATCAGCAGCATCAGGATCGCGGTCGCGGCCCAGGTCCAGTAAGGTGCCCCCTTGCGGGCGTGCTGCGTGTTGAACCAGTGCCGGATCGTCACACCCATCAGGAACACAAGGCTGGCAATCGCCCAGTTGTAGGGCGTGGCGAAGGCCAGCGGATAGTGGTTCGACAGCATCAGGAACAGCACGGGCAGCGTCAGGTAATTGTTATGCGTGCTGCGCTGCTTGGCGATCTTGCCGTATTTCGGGTCCGGCTTGCGTCCGGCTTGCAGATCCGCCACCACGATGCGCTGGTTTGGCATGATGATGAAGAACACATTGGCCGACATGATCGTCGCCGTGAAGGCGCCCAGGTGCAGCAGCGCCGCGCGGCCGGAAAAGACATGGGTGTAGAACAGGCTCATCCCTACCAGCACCCCGAACAGCGCCACCATCAGCACCGTCTGGTTCGCGTTGACGAAAACCTTGCACAGCGTGTTGTAGGCGATCCAGCCGAAGGCGAGCGAGGCCATGGAAATCGCGATGGCCTGCCAGGTTTGCAGCTCCATCACATTGGGGTCGATCAGATAGAACTCGGCGCCCAAGTAATAGACCAGCACCAGCATGGTGAAGCCCGAGACCCAGGTCATGTAGCTTTCCCATTTGAACCAAATCAGGTCCGAGGGCATGGCGGCCGGCGCCACGAGGTATTTCTGGATATGGTAAAAGCCGCCACCGTGGACCTGCCATTCCTCGCCATCCGCGCCCGAGGCAAGGTTGCGGTCGCGGTGCAGGCCCAGATCCAGCGCGATGAAATAGAAGCTCGACCCGATCCAGGCGATGGCCGTGATCACATGTGTCCAGCGGACGGCAAATTCCACCCATTCCCAGATGACGGCGAAGTCATACATCGGCAGCCCCCTTGCGATTTTCAAAAAGGTATACCGGGGCACACCTTTTCGGTTAATTCATCAAATGACAGATCACTTTCAAATGCGCGAAGAAAATGAGGGCCGGGCGCGATGTCCTATGTGAACAACATAAAGATGTTCGTGCGTGTCTATGAATTGGGCAGCATGAGCGCGGCGGCCCGCGACCAGCGCACCTCGCCCGCTGTGGCCTCGGCCCGGATTTCCGAACTGGAAAAGCATCTGGGGGTGCGGCTGTTCAACCGCACCACGCGCAGCCTGCAACCGACGGAGAATGGCCGCATCTTCTATGAAGGCGCCCGCAAGGTGCTGGAGGCGATAGACGAGGCCGAGGCGGCGGTGGTCGATGTGACACAGAACCCGCGCGGCTCGATCTTCGTGGCGGCGCCGCTGGGCATCGGGCGGCGCTTCATCGCGCCGCATGTGCCTGCCTTCAAGGACATGTATCCGCAGATCGACGTGCGGCTGCGCCTGTCGGACAGGAATGTCGATGTCACAGCCGAGGGGCTGGACGTGGCCTTTCACCTTGGGCTTTTGGAAGACAGCACGCTGAAGGTGCGGCTGGTGGCGGATTGCCCGCGCGTGCTGTGCGCCGCACCCGCCTATATCGCCCGGCGTGGCATGCCGGTCGACGGGGCGGCGCTGGTCGCGGGGCATCACGACTGCCTCAACCTGCGCTTTCCGGGCGCGCGCGAGTTCCAGTGGACCCTGCAAACCCCAGAAGGCCCGCGCCGGTTTGAAATCACCGGCCCGTTTGAAAGTGACGATGGCGATGTGCTGACCGGCTGGGCGCTGGACGGGCGCGGCATCGTGATGAAGCCGATCTTCGAGGTGGCCGAACATCTGCGCGAGGGGCGGCTTGTGCCGGTGGCCACCGCGACGCCGCCCACGGCGACGCAGCTTTCCTGTCTCAGCCAGCACCGCCGCTTCCGCGATCCGAAGATCCGGCTGTTCGTCGATTTCATTGTGGCGCGGATCAAGGCTGACATGGCGGCGCGGATGCAGGGGCTGGTGCTGGAACCGAATGGCTGATGGCGCATTGTCCCCGGACGGCGCAGATCGGGGCCAGACGTTGACCAAGGTGCAAAGATGACGATCCCTCCCGCGACGATCTGCGTCGTCGCAAATCCCAAGTCGGGACGCAACAGTCGCGACAAGGCCGCCATCGAGGCGGCCATGTCTGTGTTCGGGGGCGCGGCAGAACTGCGGCGCTGGCACAAGGGCGACGATCTGGAGGCCTTTGTGAACCGCGCGGTGGCGGATGGCTTTACCACCATCGTGGCCGCCGGGGGCGATGGCACGGTAATGGGCGTCGCCCATGCGCTGGTCGGCAGCGGCGTCAGTCTTGGCGTGCTGCCGCTGGGCACCTTCAACTACTTCGCGCGCGGCCTGGGCCTGCCACAGGAACCAGCCGAAGCCGCGCGTGCCATCCTGCGCGGGCACCGCCGCAAGATCGCGGTGGGCAGCGTGAACGGTCAGGTGTTTCTCAACAACGCCTCGGTCGGGCTTTACCCCAGCATCCTGCAGGAGCGTGAGGATATCTATGCCCGCTGGGGGCGCTCGCGTCTGATGGCGCACTGGTCGGTGCTGCGCACGCTGGTACGTTTCCAGCGACCGATGCGCATGCGGCTGACAGCGGATGGGATCACCCACGAGCTTGTAACGCCGCTGGTTTTCGTGGCGCGCTCTGCCTATCAGTTGCGCCGGTTCGGGCTGGAGGGCGAGAAGGCAATCAGCGACGACCGTTTCGCCGTCTATATCCTGCATGACGGCACGCGCTGGCAATTGCTGCGGCAGGCGCTGCGGCTGGCGACGGGACGGTTGCGCGCCGGGCAGGACATCGACCTGATGACCGCCGCGACGCTGGAAGTGGTGACAGAGCGCCCGCGTCCCCGTGTGGCTTTCGATGGTGAAAAGACCCGGATGCGGGTGCCGCTGTCCTTCCGCATCCAGCCCGACGCGCTGACGATTATCGTGCCGGATGCGGCTGACCGGGTCGAGGCATGACGCGACTGCTGCATCTGTCCGACCTGCATTTTGGCACGGTGACGCCGGGCCTGATCGCGCGGCTGCGCGAATCGGTGGCGCGGCTGCGGCCTGATCTGGTGGCGATTTCCGGCGATCTGACCCAGCGCGCGACGTCTGCGCAATTCGCCGAGGCGGCGGCGCTGATCGCGGAGTTCGGCTGTCCGGTGCTGACGGTGCCCGGCAATCACGACACCCCCTTGTGGAACCTGTGGGAGCGGCTGGCTCATCCCTGGCGCCGCTATCGCCGGGCGATCACCACGGATCTGGCGCCGGTCTGGAACGGTCCGGGTGCCGTGGTGGCGGGGATCAACACCGCCAATCCGCTGGCGTGGAAACAGGGCCGCATCACGGGCGCGCAGCTGGATCATCTGGCACGCAGCTTTGCCGATGCAGGCCCGCGCGCGCGCGTCGTGGTGATGCATCACCCGCTGGAGCATCTGCCGGGCGAAAAGGAATGGCTGATGCAGGGCGCCGATCAGGCCCTGCGCCGCCTGCCGGAACTGGGTGCGCAGATCGTTCTGTCGGGCCATGTGCATGTCAGTCATGCCGGGCCGTTCACCAAGGCGCCGGGTCTTCTGTTTGTGCAGGCAGGCACCGGCCTGTCGACGCGCACCCGGACGGAACGCAACGCCTTCAACCTGCTGGTGCTTTCACCCGCCGAGGCCGAGGTCACGACATTCGTCGCGCAGGAAACCGGCCATTACAGCGAAACCGGCAGTCGCCGTTTCGCGCTGGCCCAACCATGATGGAGCCGCTGTGGGAGCGCGGCGGTTTCCGCATCGCCCACAGACCGGGGCAGGGCGAGGCGCTGGTCATCGCCTTTGCCAGCATCGGCCATGATGTGACGCGCATGCCCTCGCCCGAGTTCATGCGCAGCACGGCAGGCTTCCCCGCCCTGTTCGTGATGGACGAAGGCCGAAGCTGGGCCAGCGGCGCAGATTTCGCCCCCGGCCTTGTAGCGGCGCTGGCGGCCGTGCGGGCGCGTCAGCCGGTCAATCGTATCGTCAGCCTGGGCGTTTCCATGGGCGGTTTCTGCGCGCTGGCGGCCTCTGACGTGCTGCGGATCGACGCCACCCTCGCGTTCTCGCCGCAGTTCAGTGTCGATCCTGCGGTTATGCCCGGTGAAACCCGCTGGCGCGACTGGACCAGCCGCATCCCGGCCTTCCGGCCCGTCTGCGCCCCGCTGCAAGGCTGGGCCTGTCTGTTCCATGGCATGCAGGACGATGCAACGCAGGCACTGGCCTTCCCGCAGCAACCGGGAATCGACCAGTTCCTGTTCGCGGATCAGGGGCACAGCAGCCTCGCCTCGTATCTGCGTGCGCGCGGCGTGATGCGCGGGCTGATCGAAGCAGCCGTTGCGGGCGACCGCCGCCGCCTTGTGCGCATCGCCACTTCGGCGGGCGGGCGGCTTCGTGCGAAGGCTCAGCTGCCCCGGTAAGTCGAATAGGCGAAGGGCGAGATCAGCAGAGGCACATGGTAGTGCTGCCCGGCATCGGGAATGCCAAAGCGGATCGGGATTTCATCCAGAAACAGCACGCCTTCCCCCGCCTGACCGCTGGCGCGCAGATAGTCGCCTGCGAAGAATACCAGCTCATAGCTGCCCTCCTTCAGGGCATCGCCCGCCAGCATCGGCTGATCAGTGCGCCCGTCGGCATTGGTGACCACCTCGGCAATCTTGCGGTGGCTCTGGCCCGAGATACGGTAAAGCGCGATCCGCACCCCTGCCGCAGGCTTGCCGCGCGCCGTGTCCAGAACATGCGTTGTCAGGCGTCCGCCGCTCATTCCCTGCCTCTTTTCGCTGGTCATTCCTGCGCCAATCCTGCCCTGCTTCGCCACGCAATGCGACACCGGACTTGCCGGAAAGGTCTTTCGCAGATTTTTTGAAAAAATCTTCGGCGATCCAAGCCTAATCTGGCACCAGAATACCAGAGGGAGGAAGTATGGCACCCCGATACCCGCGCGATTTCCGTGGCCACGGCCCGACGCCCCCCGATGCGCAATGGCCGGGCGGCGCGAAAATCGCCGTTTCCATCGTGCTGAACTATGAAGAGGGCGGCGAGAACTGCCTGTTGCATGGCGATGCGCAATCCGAGGCCTTCCTGTCCGACATCGCAGGGGCCCAGCCCTGGCCGGGGCAGCGGCACTGGAACATGGAATCGATCTACGATTACGGCGCCCGCGCCGGGTTCTGGCGGCTGCACCGGCTGTTCACCGGGCGGAATATCCCCGTCACCATCTATGGCGTCGCCACCGCGCTGGCGCGTGCGCCGGAGCAGGCGGCGGCGATGCAGGCGGCCGGGTGGGAGATTGCCAGCCATGGCCTGAAATGGGTCGAGCACCGCGACATGCCCGAGGACGAGGAGCGTCGGCAGATCGCCGAGGCGATCCGCCTGCATACCGAGGTGACGGGCAGCCGCCCGACCGGCTGGTATACTGGACGCTGTTCGCTGAACACGGTGCGGCTGACCGCTGAACAGGGGCTGGACTGGATTTCCGACACCTATGACGATGATCTGCCCTACTGGCTGGAGGCGGGCGAGCGGGACCAGCTGGTCATCCCCTATACGCTGGAGGCGAATGACATGCGTTTCGCCACCGCGCCGGGCTATATCACCGGCGAGCAGTTCTTCCAGTATCTGAAAGACAGTTTCGACGTGCTTTATGCCGAGGGGCAGGCGGGGGCGGCCAAGATGTTCTCGATCGGGCTGCATTGCCGGCTGATCGGGCGTCCGGGCAAGATTGCCGGTCTGATGCGCTTCCTTGATTACGCGCAATCGCATGAGGGCGTCTGGTTCCCGCGCCGTATCGACATTGCCGATCACTGGCGCAAGACCCATCCCCACAAGCGGTTCGAACGGCCTTCCCAGATGGACCGCGCGCGTTTTGTGGCGCGTTTCGGGTCGATCTTCGAACATTCGCCCTGGATCGCGGAGCGGGCGTATGATCTGGAGCTCGGCCCTGCCCATGACAGTGCGGCGGGCCTGCACAATGCGCTGGCGCGGATGTTCCGCAGTGCCCCGGCAGACGAGCGCATGGGCGTGCTGCGCGCCCACCCTGATCTGGCGGGCAAGCTGGCGCAGGCGAAACGGCTGACCGAGGAAAGCACCGCCGAACAGGCCAGCGCCGCGCTGGATGCACTGACCGATGCGGAACGCGCGAATTTCGAGGCGCTGAATGCGGAATATACCGCAAAGCACGGTTTCCCCTTCATCATCGCCGTGCGTGACAATACGAAAGCCAGCATCCTCGCCGCCTTCCGCGCCCGCATCGCCAATGACACCGAGACCGAATTCGCGACCGCCTGCAAACAGGTGGAACGCATCGCCGAACTGCGGCTGAAGGACATCCTGCCATGACCGGCTATTACGCACCGCCCGGCGGCCTGCCGCCGCAAACCGCGCTGATGACCCAGCGCGCGGTTTTCACCGAGGCCTATGCCTTCATCCCAAAGGGTTGTTTTTCCGACATCGTGACCAGCTATCTGCCGGGCTGGAGCAAGACCCGGCTCTGGCTGATCGCGCGGCCGATGACCGGCTTTTCGGAAACCTTCAGCCAATATGTGATGGAGGTCGCGCCCGGAGGCGGCTCTGACGCGCCCGACCCGGAAAGCGGCGCGGAACACTGGCTGTTCTTCACCGGCGGTCTGGCGACCCTGACCATCGGCGGCGAGGGGCATGAGATGGAGGCCGGTTCCTACGCCTATATCCCGCCCGGCGCCCGCTGGACCCTGCTGGCCGAAGGTGGTGCACCGGCACGCTTCCACTGGCTGCGCAAGCTTTACGAACCTGCGCCGGGCGTCGCCGTGCCCGAAGCCACCGTGATCAATGAACGCGACCTCGCCCCGGTCCCGATGCCCGATACCGAAGGACGATGGGCCACCACCCGTTTCGTCGATCCAGCCGATGTGCGTCACGATGCGCATGTCAACATCGTTACCTTCCAGCCCGGCGGGCTGATCCCGTTTGAAGAGACGCATGTGATGGAACACGGGCTTTATGTGCTGGAGGGCAAGGCGGTCTACAAGCTGAACCGCGACTGGGTGGAGGTCGAGGCGGGCGATTTCATGTGGCTGCGTGCCTACTGCCCGCAGGCCTGTTACGCCGCCGGGCCGGGGCCGTTCCGCTATCTGCTGTACAAGGATGTCAACCGGCACGCCAAGCTGCGCGGCCCCGGTGCCTTCGGCCGCTAACACCTCCACGAAAGACCGACCATGTTGCAGATCCTCACCGAACCGCTGACCCCCGAGGCCTTCGCCCCCTTCGGCGATGTGCTGTCTGCCAGCGGTGCGCCGGACCGGATCATCAATCAGGGCTTCTGTGGCCGGTATCACGACCGCGCGCGGCTGGATTTCGGCCCGGAGGCCCGGGCGGGCCTGTCGATCTTCAAGGCGGTGCCGCGCGCCTTTCCCTATACGCTTGATATGGTGGAGCGTCACCCGGAGGGCAGTCAGGCCTTCATCCCGATGAGCGCCGATCCCTTCCTCGTGATCGTGGCCCCGGACGAAGGCGGCCCCCCCGGTCGCCCGCGTGCTTTCGTCACCGACGGGGCGCAGGCGATCAACCTGCATCGCGGCACCTGGCACGGGGTGCTGACGCCGCTGCATGAACCCGGCCTTTTCGCCGTGGTCGACCGTATCGGCACCACGCCCAACCTTCAGGAACACTGGTTCCCCGAGCCTTACATGATCCTCCCTGCGCCATAAGCGGGGCCTAACCGGACCGCGACCCCCGGGGGAGGCGCGGAGACGGCGCGAAAAACAACTCCTCCGCAGGAAAGGGACAGAATGGCCTCCTCAGCTCCGCATCCGGTGGATGAAATCCTGCCGGCCCCGAAACTCCTCGGCCTTGGCTTCCAGCATGTGCTGGTGATGTATGCCGGGGCCGTTGCCGTGCCGCTGATCATCGGTCGTGCGCTGAAACTTGACCCTGCCGACGTGGCTTTCCTCATCTCGGCCGATCTGTTTGTCTGCGGCATCGCCACTCTGATCCAGAGCCTTGGCGTGACCCAGTGGTTCGGCATCAGGCTGCCGGTGATGATGGGGGTGACCTTTGCCGCTGTCGGCCCGATGGTCGCCATGGCCAATGCCAATCCCGGCCCGGAAGGCGCGCGGGCGATCTTCGGGGCCATCATGGCCGCCGGTGTGATTTCCATGCTGATCGCCCCACTGGTGTCGAAGATGCTGCGCTTCTTCCCGCCGGTGGTGACGGGGACGATCATCCTGGTGATCGGTGTCAGCCTCATGCGGATCGGCATCAACTGGATCTTCGGCAACCCGTTCGGGCCGACCGCGCCTTCCATCGTTGATCCGGCCCATGCCGAATGGCTGGCCGCGATGAAGGACGGGGCCGCCGCCGCAGGCCTGCCGCCGATGCCCGAGAAACTGGCCGCTGCCCCCAGCATGCAGAACCCGGCCTATGCGCCCTTGGGCAATATCGCCGTTTCCGCCGTGGTGCTGCTCTCGATCCTGATGATCGCGCGGTTTGCCAAGGGGTTCATCGCCAATATCTCGGTCCTGCTGGGCATCGTGATTGGCTGCGTGCTTGCCATTGCCATTGGCGCGATGAATTTCGACAAGGTGGCGAAGGCTGATGTCTTTGCTTTCATCACGCCCTTTCATTTCGGCATGCCGAGCTTTGATCCGGTGATGATCCTGACCATGGTACTGGTGATGATCGTGGTGATGATCGAATCCACCGGCATGTTCCTTGCGCTGGGCGATATGACCGGGCGGCGGGTCGAGCAGAAGGCGCTGGCCGCCGGGCTGCGCACCGATGGTCTGGGCACGCTGATCGGCGGCATCTTCAACACCTTCCCCTATACCTCGTTCAGCCAGAATGTCGGCCTCGTCGGTGTGACGGGGATCAAGAGCCGTTTTGTCTGCGTCGCGGGTGGGATCATCCTGATCGTGCTGGGCTTGCTGCCGAAAATGGGGGCGCTGGTCGAATCGATCCCCACCATGGTGCTGGGCGGCGCGGGTCTCGTGATGTTCGGCATGGTGGCCGCGACCGGCGTGCGCATCCTTGCGGGCGTCAACTTCACCACCAACCGCAACAACCTGTTCGTCGTGGCGGTCAGCCTCGGCTTCGGAATGATCCCGCTGGTGGCGCCGAACTTCAAGCAATGGATGCCGCATGGTCTGCATCCGCTGATCGAAAGCGGCATCCTTCTGGCCTCCATCGCTGCCGTGGCGCTGAATGCCTTCTTCAACGGCGCCTCGGGCAGTGCCGAGGAGGCGAAGGTCGCTGCCAGCATGGCCGATCACTGATCGCCGACATGCGCCTGTCGCCCCCGGCCTTGCCGCCGGGGGCGTTTTCATGTTCCGTAGCGCCATGACGCAGATGCCCGCCACTGACGACCCGCTTGGTCCGATCCTGAACGTGCCGCCGCCTGCCCTGACCGAGGCAGAGTGTCTTGCGGCCGTCGCCGCACATTGGGGAATCGACGGCAGGCTGGAGCCACTGACATCGGAGCGTGATCTGAATTTTCGCCTCCGCACGGGGCAGGGCGATTTCGTGCTGAAGGTGGTGAACGCGGCCGAGGATGCGGGTGTCACCGAATTTCAGACCCTCGCGCTCGACCATATCGCCGCGCGCGACCCCGCCCTGCCGGTGCCCCGTGCAATACGCGCCCGCGATGGTGCGGCGAGTGTGCTGCTGGCGGGGGGCAACCGGATGCGGCTGCTGTCCTGGGTTGAGGGCGTGCCGATGCACCGTGCCGTGCCGTCAGCCGCGCTGCGGCGGGCGATGGGCAGCATGGCCGCGCGCCTGACCCGCGCGCTGGAAGGTTTTGACCACCCGGCGACGCGGCATGTGCTGCAATGGGACATCAAACATGCCAGCCGCCTGCGCCCGCTGCTGCCCGCCATCGCCGATGCCGATCTGCGTGCGATCTGCACCCGCTGGCTGGATCGGTTCGACAGGCAGGTCGGGCCGCGCCTGATGGGCCTGCCCTGGCAGGTGGTTCATGCCGATCTGAACCCGCATAACGTGCTGACCGAGCCGGACGATCCCGCCCGTATTTCTGGTGTGCTGGATTTCGGTGATATGGTTTTTACCCCGCGCATCTGCGATCTGGCGGTGGCGGCGGCCTATCAGCTCAACCCCGACGAGGCCGAAGCCTCGCTTATGCAGGTGGCCGAAGGCTGGGCCAGCATCCTGCCGCTGCTGCCCGAGGAAGCGGCGCTGCTGCGCGACCTGACCGCGATCCGCATGGTCACGACGCTTGCGATCACCAGCCACCGCGCCGCGCGGCAGCCCGGCAATGCCCCCTATATCCTGCGCAATTTCCCCGGCGCGCGGGCGGGCCTTCTGGCCCTGCCGTGCCCTGACTGACGAGGCCAGAATGACCCGCGAAACCATGCCCAACGCCTTCCGCCCCGGTGCGATCGACCTGCCGCCAGAGGAAGCCGCACTGGTCGCGCGCCGTCAGGCCGCACTGGGCCCGGCCTACCGGCTGTTCTACGAACACCCGCTGCATCTGGTGCGGGGCGAGGGTGTCTGGCTGTATGACGCACAGGGCCGTAAGTATCTGGATACCTACAACAATGTCGCCTCCTGCGGCCATTGCCACCCGTGTATCGTGGCTGCCATGGCCGATCAGGCGGCGGTCTTCGCCAGCCACACCCGCTACCTCCACGAAACCGTGCTGACCCTCGCCGAGCGCCTGCTGGCCACGATGCCCGCGACGCTGGGCCATATGATGTTCACCTGCACCGGGTCCGAGGCCAATGATCTCGCATTGCGCATCGCGCGGGCGCATACCGGCGGCACCGGCATCATCGTCACCGAAAACGCCTATCACGGCGTCACGCAGAACGTGGCCGAATTCTCGCCCTCGCTGGGCGCGGGCGTGCCGCTGGGCGCCCATGTCCGCGTGGTGCCGCCGCCCGATCCGCGCCGCCTTGGCCACGACGTGGGGGCAGGCTTCGCGCAGGCTGTGCAGACCGCCATCGCCGATCTCGCGCGCCACGGTATCCGCCCCGCTGCGCTGATCGTCGACACCATCTTCTCCTCCGACGGCATTTTCGCCGATCCGCCCGGCTGCCTTGCCCCCGCTGTTGAGGCAATCCGCGCCGCCGGTGGCCTGTTCATCGCCGACGAGGTGCAACCCGGCTTCGGCCGCACCGGCGCTGGCATGTGGGGCTTCGCCCGGCATGGCGTGGTGCCCGACATGGTGTCGATGGGCAAACCGATGGGCAATGGCTACCCGGTCGCGGGTCTTGCGGTCCGGCCCGAGGTCGTGGCCGAATTTGCCGGTCACGCCCGCTATTTCAACACCTTCGGCGGCAATGCCGTGGCCGCGGCCGTGGCCAATGCGGTGCTGGACGTGATCACGGACGAAGGGCTGATCGCCAATTCCCGCACCACCGGCGCGCTCTTTGCCGATGGCCTGCAAAGCCTCGCCAAAGACCACGCCACCCTGGGCGATCTGCGCGCGGCAGGCCTGTTCCTCGGGCTCGACATCGTGACCGACGGCGCCCCCGATGCAGCCCGCGCCGCCCGCATCGTGAACGGCTTGCGCGATGAGGGCGTGCTGATCTCCGCCACCGGCCCGCAAGGCCATGTGCTGAAGATCCGCCCGCCGCTGACCTTCAGCCCAGAAAACGTTGGCTTCTTCCTCGACCGGATGGAGCGCGTGCTGCGCCGTCTCGGCTGAACTCCATTTGCTTCTTGCCAAAATACTCCGGGGTCCGGGGCAGAGCCCCGGTCCGCACCCCCGCCCCGCGCCGTCAGCCCATCAGACGGGCAACATCCAGCATTCGGTTGGAAAAGCCCCATTCATTGTCATACCAGCCAAAGACCCGCAGCAGGCCGCCGCGCGTGACGCGGGTTTCCGGGCAGGCCATGACGATGCTTTCCGCCCGCGCCCGCAGATCCGTAGAGACCAGCGGCCGGTCGGTCGCGCCGATCACGCCGCCCGCCGCACGGAAAGCGGCATTCACCGCCTCCACCTCGGCCGGACGCTCGGTCATGACACAGAGATCCACTGCCGAAACGCTGGCCGTCGGCACCCGCACGGCTGACCCCTCCAGCCGTCCCGCCAGATCGGGCAGAACCAGATCGACCAATCGTTGCGCGGATGTCGTGGTGGGCACCATGCTCAGCGCCGCGGCGCGCGACCGCGCGAAATCGGCGGCAGGCGCGTCCACCGTGGGCTGGCTGCCGGTATAGCAATGGATCGTGGTCATTGACCCGGTGACGATGCCCCAATGCGCATGGATCAGCCGCGCCAGCGGCGCCAGCGCATTGGTGGTGCAGGAGGCGTTCGACACGATCACCTGATCCGCCAGCGCCGCGTCATTGGCGCCCAGAACCAGCGTCAGGTCCGCGGCTTTCGAGGGGCCGGAGATCAGCACCCGCCGTGCGCCAGCCTTCAGCCCGCGCTCCGCCACTGCGCGGCTGTCGGCGCGGCCCGTGCATTCCATCACCAGATCGGCGCCGGACAGATCAAGGCTGGAAATGTCTGGCGTGCGGTGCAGCGGAATCGCGCGCCCGTCGATCACCAGCGCGCCGGGCTCCAGCGCCACATGGCCGGGATATGGGCCGAAGACACTGTCAAATTCAAAGAGGTAGGCGCACATTTCGGGCGCGGCGATATCATTGATCCCGATAATCTCGATCCCTGAGCCAGCGCCCTTTGCCCAGGCGCGCAGCACCGACCGCCCGATCCGGCCAAAGCCGTTGATGAAGACTCGCATCCGCGCCTCCCGCCTGTTGCGGGCCGAGGATGAGCATGCGGCGGGTCGGGATGCAAGGGGGGGATTTGATCATATCCCCCGGTTCCTGTCAGGCCCGCTCCAGCGCGATGAGATGGTTGTCCCAGTTCAGGGTATGACTGGCCAGCGGGCGCAGGCCGGAACCCGTCAGGGCCAGCACAGCGCCATTACCATCCGTCACCACGAACCCGCCCGGCCCGGCAGCGATGCCGCAGGCATCGGCACGGCGGAAGCTGGCCCTGAAGCTGCCGTCGGCAGCAAAGACCTGCACCGCCCCGCCGCGCGGCGAGGTCAGGGCGATCTCGCCCGTCTCGGGGCTATGCGCGATGGACCCTGCGTAGTTCTGCATGGTTACGGCCTCGGTCTCGGGCACCGGACAGGCCGCCAGCGCGCCCGCCTGCCACAGCGCCAGAAGGGGCGGCGTTTCGGCGCTGTCGCCTTCCCACTGCATAGCGCAGGCGGCGCGGCCATCGGGCAGCAGTGCCAGATGACGGGTGGAGTTCTGGCGCAGACCTTCGGGCAGTTCCGCCTTTGCCACCAGTGTGCCGTCCGGCGCGATACGGGCAAGGTTTGGCCGCATCGTATCGGTGTTCAGCTTGGTGCGGTCGGTCGGGTCGGTCTGGATGCCGCCATTGGCGACCAGCAGATCGTCCGACATCGGCAGGCGGCGGATGTCATGCGGGCCGATGCCGTGGGTCGGCATCTCGCCGATGCGCTGCCAGGTATCGCTGTCCCACAGGCCGATCCGCCCTTCGGAGCCTTCGGCGATGACCTCCGAGGTGTAAAGCACCGCGCCATCGGCGGAAAACGTGCCATGGCCGTTGAACTGCCGACCCTCCGGCGGGGTCAGCCGCGCGGTCTCGATCCCGCGGGCGCAGTCGATCACCAGCGCGAAGGTGCCCGGGCGGCGGGCGAAAGCCACGGCCAGCGGCCGTTCGGGATGGGCGGTGGCGGCATGGCCGCGCGCGGGCATCGGCAGGCCGAACAGGCTTTCACCCGCCACGGTCAACCCATGCAGCGCATAGCTGCCATCGGGCAGGCGCGCGGCAGCCAGATAGGCGGGGCTTCCGGCATCGGCCCAGCTGAGCCGGGGCGTGGCGGCTGCGGCGGCGAGGGTCGCAAGGAAAGCGCGGCGTTGCATCGGATCAATCCCCGTCGGCCGAGTTGAAACCGACCGACGACCCCAGCGCGGGGGCGAGTTCGATGACAGCGGTTTCTGCAATGGCCTTGATGTTCTGTTGCAGGATCTGGGCTTTCAGCCACATGCCGGAGTCGTCCAGCCGGGCCAGATCGACCTTTTCGGCCTGTTTCAGCGCGCGGTCGAAAGCGGCATCGGTCTGCGGCAGCGGATCATGCAGTTGATGGGCCAGCCCGCGCAGCGCCTCCAGCGAGAGGGTGATGTCACGCAGGCTGCGGCCGGAAAGTCGCGCTTCGGCGCGTTCGGGGCGCGGGCGGTCCAGCGTGCCCAGCGGGCGACCCACCCGGCTGTCTGCGTTGAACTCGATCCCGGTAACCAACGCGGTGAACAGCGCCTGCCGGGTTTCGCTGCGGTTCAGGTAGCGGCCATCGGGGCGGGGGTTGATCAGCGTTTCGGCAAAGCCCTTTTTCCATTCGCCGTCGATTTCCGCCGCCATCCGCGCCAGATCCTTTGCTGTGGCCTGGGTCAGGGCGCAGGCGTAATCGCCTTGCGGTGGCTCGCTGGGCCAGAGCAGCCGTTCGAGTGCGAAGAAACCCCGCGCCGCCACCGATTGTTCGGCCATCCGATCCGGCGTCAGCGCAGCAGTGTCCGCCGCTTCCAGCAAGGCGCGCTGCTGTTTCTGGCCCAGCCCCTTCGGATCGGGCCAGAAGGCGATGGCCAGCACGCGGCCATCTTCCTCGACCGGACCCAGCCGCAGATGGGCGATGCCCAGCCAGGCATCGAAAGCCTCGTTCCAGGCGGCCTGCAACGGCTCGGTCTTGCAAGTGTCCAGTGCGGCGAGGGCGGCGGTCTTTTCCGCGAAACGGGCATAGCCGGGCAGAGCGTGTTTCTTCACCGCCTCGGCCACATCGGCATGGGCGGGCAGGGCGGTGGTCAGCAACAAGGCAGACAGGCAGAGACGGATCATCACAGGCTCTCCAGATAGGCGATGAGGGCCTCGCGGTCCCCGGTGGGAAGGTTGACAACCATGGCACGGGCAGCTTCGGCTTCGCCACCGTGCCAGAGGATGGCCTCCAGTATCGTGCGCGCGCGGCCATCATGCAGGAACTGGCTGTGGCCGGAAACCTGTTCGGTCAGACCGATGCCCCACAGGGGGGCGGTGCGCCATTCGCGGCCAGTGGCGCGGCCTTCGGGGCGGTTGTCGGCCAGACCCTCGCCCATGTCATGCAGCAACAGGTCCGTGAAGGGCCAGATCAGCTGGAAGCTTTGTTCCGGCTGGTCCTTCAGCCGGTTGGTGACGAATTTCGGCACATGGCAGGCGGCGCATTGTGCCTGATGGAAGATTTCTTTCCCGCGCAGGACTTGCGGATCATCCAGCCCGCGCCGTTCCGGCACGGCGAGGTTGCGGGAATAGAAGGTGACCAGATCAAGGCTTTGCGCATCAACCTCCAGCCCGTCACGGATGTCGGGTTCCTGCCCGTGCGGCGCCGTGCGGCAGGCGGTCTGCGCGGCGGTGCAATCCCCCCAGGGATCGGGATGCAGCGGGGTGGAAAGCCCCATGTCCCCCGCGAAGGCGCCTGCGCTTTGTTCCTTGATCGTCGGCGCACCGGCCTTGTGGCCAAAACGGCCCAGCATCGGTACGCCATATTCCGCACTCATCACGATATTCGGGCGGCCCGAGATGCCATCGCCATCAGCATCCTCTGGGTCGGCATGTGCAAGGATGTCAGCCGCCGGAATCGCCTCCAGCAGACCGAGGCCAATCATCTGCGGCGCCACGCGCGGTGAAAGCTGGATGTCCGGGGCCAGCGGGCCGTTGGCGGGGGCCTCAAACCGATAGGTCGGGTGGCGCAGGGAAACCACGGTGCCATCGGCCAGCGTCACCGGCTCTTCGCGCCAGTCGATGCCCATGCGTCCTTCGGGTGTCAGGCCGGGGGCTGCGAAGTCCTGCAACTGGCCGCCATAGGTCGGTTCGGGGCTTGTGGCGATGTAATCGGCTATCTCGGGCACCGGATTGCCGCCGGGCACCGAGAGCCGCAGGAAGATCGACACCCGCGGCTCGTCCGCGCCCTCGGGCGTATGGCCACGCCCGTCCTTGATATGGCAATCCTGACAGGCGCGGGCATTGTAGAAGGGCCCCAGCCCGTCGCTGGCCTTGGTCGAGGAAGGCGCCGCGACCCAGGTCTTGCGGAACAGCCCGTTGCCCAATTTGAAATCCATCTCGCGGGCGAAGGGCATGTTTTCCGAGCTTTGCGAAAAGGCATCGGCGGTGGCGATGGCGCGGGTGGTCGCGGCGCCGCCGGGTCTCGCCTCGAACTTCTCGGGGGCACTGAAATCGGTAGGGGGCGCAAGCACGCGGGCGATGCGGGCAGTTTCGGCCTTGGTGCGGGGGAGGACGGGCAGGTGCCGGTCGTCAAGCGTCTGGGCCATGGCGGGGGCTGCAAGCAGAAGCGCAGCCGTAAAGGCGAGGCGGTAAGTCATGTGAGTGCCGATGCGTCAGGGCGTATCCCGAGTTTTTTTATCGGGAGTTTTTGCCGCGCGCAATGCGTCGTTTTCACACGGTGCCGCGTCAAGCCTCTGACGCTGACACTTTCCTGTGAAGGGGCGGGGCCGGTGGCTGGCCCCGCCTGCGCTCATTCCGCCTGGCTGGCGGGTTTGGCGTTCAGCAGGCCGTATTTTTCTTCGCCCAGTTTCTCGTAAAGACCAAGCTGGGTTTCAAGGAAATCGATATGGCCTTCCTCGTCGGCGATCAGCGCATCGAACAGGGCGCGGCTGACGAAATCACCCACCGCATCGCAATGCTTGCGCGCCTCGATATACAGGGTGCGGGCGTCATGTTCACCCGCCAGATCGCATTCCAGCGTTTCCTTCACGGTCTGGCCGATGCGCAGCGGGTCAAGCTTTTGCAGGTTCGGATGACCCTCAAGGAAGATGATCCGCGCGATCAGCCGGTCGGCGTGCTGCATTTCCTCGATGCTTTCGGCGCGCGACTTGTCGGCCAGATGACCAAAGCCCCAATCTTCCTGAAGCCGGTAATGCAGCCAGTACTGGCTGACCGCCGTCAGTTCGGAGCGCAGCGCGGCATTCAGATATTCGATGACCTTTGCATCGCCTTTCATGGGGTTCCTCATTCGTTGCTCGGGCTGCGCAGGCATCCCGACGGGCTTCGTGTGAATGAAACGCTATGCCACTGTCCGCAGCCTGTCCATGGGCGGGCGGCATAGTTTAGAATAATTCTAAAAGTTGCGAACTTCAGCCGATCCGGCGCTGACGCATTGCGGTCAGCACGGGCGGGCGGGCGGGTTGGCCGGCAACACCGAAACTGTCGCAGGACCGCATCGTATCCAGCAGCAGGGGCATGCAGCCGCCGCAATCGGCCCGCTTACCAAGCGCGTGATAGATCTTGCCGGGGGTTACGATGGTTTCAGGATCGGCAGCGCGCATCCAGTCGACGGCGGCGCGGATCTCGTGATCGGTGATATTCATGCAGTGGCAGACGATCATGGCAACCTCGGCCCGGAGGGGGGAAGGGGGCGCGTGTGTCGCCCCCTTGCGGGATCACTGGAAAACGGCGTCGGGGTTGTCGAGACTGTCAGAGCCTTCGAACGCTGTCCCCGAAATGCCCAGCAGGCGCACGACACGCTCGATCGAGGCGGTCTGCGTCACAAGTGCATCGACGGCACCCATGATCAGCGCCTCGCCCTTCTTGTCGCCCGGAGCAAGCATCTGGTCATAGGCAAAGCCGCCCTCGGCCGCTGCCTTGACCGCGCCCAGAGCCTCTACCGAAGCGTCGAGCCGCGCGCGCAGTTCGGTATCCAGCGCGCCATCCTTCTCTGCCACCAGTTCCGACAGCGAAGGGCCGGAAACTGTGCTGCCATCGGGCCGGGTATAGCTGGCCAGATAGACGTTCCTAATGCCGACACCATCGTAGTAATGGCTGTTATGGGTATTGTCCGAGAAGCAATCATGCTCCTCCTCGGGGTCGTTCAGCATCAGGCCCAGTTTCATCCGCTCGCCCGCCAGCTCGCCGTAGGACAGTGAGCCCATACCCATCAGGATAGCCTGCACGCCCTTGGCCGGATCGTCAGTCACCACGGCGCGGGCTGCACCACCTTCGGCCCAGTCGCCCGCCATTTCCTCCAGATCCGCCACCAGAAGGTCGGTCGCGGCTTTCAGATAAGCACCCCTCCGGTCGCAATTGCCGCCGGTGCAGCCGTCGCCGGTGAGGTAATCGGTGTACGGGCGGTTGCCCGCCCCCGGCGCGGTGCCATTCAGATCCTGCCCCCAGAGCATGAATTCGATGGCGTGATAGCCCGAAGCCACATTGGCCTCGATCCCGTCAGCCTCGTGCAGGGTTTCCCTGATCAGCGCGGGCGTGATCGTGGTGGCATCCACTTCGGTGCTGCCGATGCTGAACTTCGGCGTCGCGATCACGTTCAGCGTGGACAACGGGTTTTCCTCGGACTGGCCATAGCCGGGGTCGACATAGTCGATCAGCCCCTCGTCCAGCGGCCAGGAATTCACCCGGCCCTCCCAGTCATCGACCACCGGATTGCCGAAGCGGAAGGCCTCGGTCTGCTGATAGGGCACGCGGGCTGCAAGCCAGGCGCTGCGCGCGGCCTGGAGCGTGGCCTCCGACGGGGTGGCAATCAGCGCATCCACTGCCGTTTGCAGTGCCTTCGCCGTGGCAAGGCTGTCACCGTACCCGGCCTGAGCGATATCGGCATAGGTCTTGACGACCTCGGCCTCGGTTACGGCGAAGGCAGGCAGGGCGGCGGTCGACAGAAGGGCGGGCAGAAGGATGCGTTTCATTCCGGGGTCCGTTACTTGGTGAGGATCAGTTTGCCCGCCCGCGTGATGCGCAGCGAATAGACCTGACCGTGCAGCACGATCCGCGCCAGATTGCCGCCCGCAGTCAGGGCAAGGGCGTCATGGCTGGGGGTGGTGTCGGCAGGCAGGGACATCAGGGCACGGGGATCGACTTGCATGTTCATCGGGGCATCTCCATCCGGTCGAAAAGGGCCATGAGGTCCGGCGACGCGGGGATCAGCCCGTTCAGCGACTGGCGGATCATCTCGATCACCAGCGGTTCGGGTCTGGGTTCGGCCAAAGGGCCGGTATCATTCGCTTTCATCTGGACCTCGGGTGTTGCGGCGGTCTGCGCGGGGCATCCGGGCTGACCCGAGGGGGTTGGCTTGGATGGAGATAAGGTGACAAAATCACTCGGCTTTGTAAAGTCTGATTCTTTCACTTGGTTTTTGTATCAGATCTGCCTCGCCGGATGCTCGGTTTCCGGCTGTTGCAAGCTTGCACTATCGCGTGGGCGATGATCTTGGTACGAATGGTGCAGGCTGGGGGGCCGGGTTACGGACGATACATGAAACAGGCACTCCTTGCCGCAGCACTCGCGGCCCTTTCACTTTCCGGACATTCTGCCGCCGCGCAGGAGCGTGTGACCCTTGGTTTCGCGCGAATCTTTAACAATGACGCAATTGGTGACACGAAGGACCGCTGGCGCACGGGGTCTTACAGCGTCAGCCGTTTCCGGGCGGAACGCTGGGATGGTCACCTGCCCGCCACCTTTGGCGAATTGCTTGAGGTGCGTCTGCGGGCCGAGATCATTGCCCCGGAATCGCTGACCAATCCGACACCGGATCGCCGCTATGTCGGCATCATCGCGCCGGGGATCGCGACTCATTTCGACATGGGCGGGTTTGAAACCCGCGTCGGTCTGGATCTGGTGATCACCGGGCCGCAGACCGGCGTGGGCCGCTTCCAGCGCGATATTCACAAGATGTTCGGCTTCGACCGGCCCACCGTGCTGGACAGCCAGATCCCCGACGGCTTTCACCCGACACTGGAGGCCGAGATCGGCCGCAACATTGAGGTGACGGAGCGTCTGACGCTGCGCCCCTTTGTCGAGGCGCAGGCCGGTGTGGAAAGCTTCGTTCGGGTTGGCGGTGACGTTGTGCTGGGCGATTTCGGGCGCGGCGGGCTGTTCGCGCGCGATGTGGTGACGGGGCAGCGGGCGCTGGGGATCGAACGCGACGTGGCGCAAGGCTTCAGCCTGACGCTGGGCGGCGATGTGGCGCGCGTCTTCGACAGCGAATACCTGCCTTCGGGCGGTACGGCCGATCTGGCTGACAGCCGCAGTCGCCTGCGCGCCGGTGTGCACTGGCAGGGCGAGCGCGCTGCGGCCTTCTATGGCGTCACCTGGCTGGGCAAGGAATATGAAAGTCAGCCGGAAGGGCAGGTCGTTGGTTCGCTGCGCGTGAACCTCCGCTTCTGACTGTTCCCGCACATTCGGAAATGTGTGTTTAGCAGGCGGATTGTTGCCGATTTGACATAGCCAAGCCTGAGTCGGCCTGTTAACCTGTTCGCATAAAAATAAAACGAGCAGGCAGAACAGGCATGAAAACGGGCTCTCGGGGCACGTTCGTCATTTCCTGGTCGCAGACAGAAACAGATGGCATTCGGGCTGCCACGCCCGATGTGCTGGCGGTGGGCGCCTCCTGGCGCTGGACCGGCGCGCCGGTGCGGGTGGACGGCCCGCAATCGGTGCTGGTTCTGGAGGCGGCCGAGAATATGGCCGACATCCGCAAACGTGCGGCGCGTATGGTGCGCCGACTGATCGGCGCATCGCTGAGCGCCAGTCTTGAGGAACGCGCAGCCGCACTGGCCGCGCCGGAACAGGATGAGGCGGAACCCGAACAGGGTGTCGTGGTGACCGACGGGCTGCAAAGCTGGTGCGTCACGCTGATCGCGGTGCCCGATACCGGCAGCACGCTGGCCATGTTTGTCGACGATCTGCCCCCGGCCGACCGCGATCTATGGGTGGTGCGGACCTCCGTTGACCGGACACAATCCGGGGCAGGGGCGCGGCAGGCGGGTGGGGTGATCTGTTTCACCCCCGATACCCGCATCGCGACTCCCGATGGTCCGCGACTGATCCAGCATCTGCGTCCCGGTGATCGGGTGCTGACCCGCGACAATGGCCCGCAAGAGATTCTGTGGACCGGCAGCCGCCGCATGTCGGGCGCCCGGCTTTATGCCATGCCGCATCTGCGCCCGGTGCGCTTTCGCGCGGGCGCTTTCGGCAGTGGCCGGCCTGAGGATGATCTTCTGGTCTCGCCGCAGCACCGGATGCTGGTGACGGGCGCCGCCGCGCGGGCGCTGTTCAATACCGATGAAGTGCTGGTCGCGGCCGAGGATCTGCTGAACGATCACAGCATTCTGGTCGATCATGCACTGCGTGAAGTCACCTATGTGCATCTGCTGCTGGAAGGGCATAACATCGTCTTTGCCAACGGGATGGAGACGGAAAGCTTCCACCCGGCGAATACCGCTCTGGATACGCTGAGCCCGGAAAGCCGCGCCAGCCTGCTGGCGCTGATGCCGGGGGTGGAGGCCAATCCCGAGCGTTATGGCGACTATGCGCGGCGCAATCTCTCGGCCTCGGAAGCCGCGATCCTGCGGCATGACATGGCGGCGTGATCCGCGCCTGTTGACAGCCCCGTTTTGCGCTGTATAAGCGCCCGGTCCCGCAAGCGATTGCGGGGCTTTCCATTGGTGTTGGTGGCCCCCGCAAGGGGTAGCCTGTCGCCCCTGAAACCCGCAAGGGTAAAGGGGAAAGGACAACGCCCTTCTCGCCCGACGCCTGAACGGGCCGGCAACGACAGATCGGGAACCGCGCGGCATTCGCTGCCCGTGACCCGAAAATCGGAAAGCGGCTTTCGGACAGGTCGAGGGAGCCAACAAAGAAGGAGATCAGCGATGACCAAACGCACCGCTGCCAAGTACAAGATCGACCGCCGCATGGGCGAGAACATCTGGGGCCGTTCCAAATCCCCGATCAACAAGCGCGAATACGGTCCGGGCCAGCACGGCCAGCGCCGCAAGGGCAAGCTGTCGGACTTCGGTACGCAGCTGCGCGCCAAGCAGAAGCTGAAAGGCTACTACGGCGACCTGACCGAAAAGCAGTTCCGCCGCATCTATGCCGAAGCCGAGCGTGTGAAGGGCGACACGGGTGAAAACCTCGTCGGCCTGCTGGAGCGCCGCCTGGACGCGATCGTGTATCGCGCCAAGTTCGTGCCGACCGTCTTTGCCGCCCGCCAGTTCGTGAACCACGGCCATGTGACCGTGAACGGCCAGCGCGTGAACATCGCTTCGTATCGCTGCAAGGAAGGCGATGTGATCGAAGTTCGTCAGAAGTCCAAGCAACTGGCCATCGTGCTGGAAGCTGTCGCGCTGACCGAGCGTGACGTGCCGGATTACCTGGAAGTCGACCACTCCAAAATGACCGCGAAATTCGTGCGCACCCCGGCCCTGTCGGACGTGCCCTATCCGGTCGTCATGGAACCGAACCTCGTCGTCGAATACTACGCGAAGAACTGATCCTTCGCGGGACTTGTGCTTGGGAAGGGCCTGCCGCGCGCAGGCCCTTTTCTTTTGTCCCTGCCATCCCTATCTCGCGCGCGGGGCAGGACAAAACGGGACAGGATACCGCGCATGACCACTGACAAGAATTCGCTTGAGGCCAGGTTCGAACAGGGGCTGTTCGCCTCGCGCTGGCTGATGGCGCCGATGTATCTGGGGCTGGTCATCAGCCTTGCCATGCTGACCATCGTCTTCACCAAGGAGCTGGTCTATTACGCTGCCAAGACCTTCACGCTCACCGCGGATCAGGCGATTCTGGCCATTCTGACGCTGATCGACCTGTCGCTGGCGGCCAATCTTCTGCTGATCGTGCTATTCTCGGGGTACGAGAACTTCGTCTCGAAACTGGACCTCGGCGATTCACGCGACCGGCCAAGCTGGATGGGCAAGGTCGATTTCTCGGGGCTGAAGATGAAGCTGATCGCCTCGATCGTGGCGATCTCGGGCATCCATCTTCTGAAGGTCTTCATGGAACTGGGCAAGACCAGCGGCGAGGGGCTGAACGGGGACAAGCTGTTCTGGCTGGTGACGATCCATCTGACCTTCGTCGTCTCGGGCGTGCTGCTGGCGCTGATGGACTGGCTGGCCGCGCGCACGAGCAAACACTGAACGGCGCGGAAAGCGGGGCTTTGGGGTCGCGTTTGCGGTCCTTTCGTCCCGCTGCGCGCATATCGCGCTGGCATTGGATCGGGCCGCCCGCTAAACCCGGGCGGCAGATTATGGAGCTAGCGATGAACGACGCCATCCGCCCCCAACCCGGCATCATGGACATTGCCCTGTATCAAGGCGGCAAGGCCCATGTGTCTGGCGTGGCCAATGTGGTGAAACTCAGCTCGAACGAAAACCCGTTCGGGCCTTCGGACAAGGCGAAAGAGGCTTTCGCCAAGTCGGTGCATCAGCTCCATCGCTATCCCTCGACCGATCACGCCGCGCTGCGCCAGGCCATTGCGGAAACACACCGTCTGGATGCCAGGCGCATCATTTGCGGCGTCGGTTCGGACGAAATCATCCACTTCCTGTGTCAGGCTTATGCCGGGCCGGGGGATGAGGTGCTTTATACCGAGCACGGCTTCCTGATGTACAAAATCTCGGCCATGGCGGCAGGGGCCACCCCGGTCGAGGTGGCAGAGCGCGAGCGGACCACCGATGTGGATGCGCTGCTGGCGGCCTGTAGCGAACGCACGAAGCTTGTGTTCATCGCCAACCCGAACAACCCCACCGGCACGATGATTTCGGCAGGCGAGGTGGCGCGGCTGGCGCGTGGCCTGCCGCCGCAGGCCATTCTTGTGCTGGACGGCGCCTATGCCGAATATGTCGAGGGCTTCGACGCCGGGCTGAGCCTTGTCGAAGCCATGCCGAACGTCGTGATGACGCGGACCTTTTCCAAGATCTATGGTCTGGGCGGGTTGCGCATCGGCTGGGGCTATGGCCCGCAGGCGATCATTGACGTGCTGAACCGCATCCGGGGTCCGTTCAACCTGTCGAACACCCAGCTTGAAACCGCCGAAGCGGCAGTGCGCGATCAGGATTACGTTGCCAAATGCCGGGCCGAAAATGCGCGGCTGCGGCACTGGCTGGCCGAGGCGCTGGCCGAGGTCGGCGTGCCCTCGGACACCTCGATGGCGAATTTCGTGCTGGCCCGGTTTGCCAGCACCGAAGAGGCCGAGGCCTGTGATGATTACCTGCAAGGGCAGGGGCTGATCGTGCGGCGCGTGGCCTCCTACAACCTGCCGCATTGCCTGCGCATCACCGTGGGGGACGAGGCATCGTGCCGCCGCATTGCCTATGCGGTGGGGCAGTTCAAGGGGCTGAAATGACGGCGCCGGTCTACAACCGCGTGGCGCTGATCGGGCTGGGGCTGATTGCCTCGTCCATGGCCCATGCGATGAAGGCGGGCGGGCTGGCGGCCGAGATCGTGGGTTACGCGAAATCCGCCGAAAGCCGCGCCACCGCGCTTGAGATCGGCTTCATCGACCGCGCTGCCGCCACGGCGGCCGAGGCGGTGGAAGGCGCCGATCTGGTGGTGCTGGCGGTGCCGGTGGGCGCAATGGGCGCCATCGCGGCCGAGATCGGCCCCTATCTGGCCCCCGGTGCGACGGTGACCGATGTGGGTTCGGTCAAGCAGGCGGTGATTGACGCCGTGCGCCCGCATATCCCCGAGGGTGTGCATTTCATCCCCGGTCACCCGATGGCCGGGACGGAATACTCCGGCCCGCGCTCGGGCTTTGCCACGCTGTTTCGCAATCGCTGGTGGCTGCTGACCCCGCTGGAGGGGCATGACCCCGTGGCACTGGCGCGCTTCCGCGCGCTGGTCGAGGGATTCGGCGCCAAGGTCGATACGATGGATGCGCCGCATCACGACGTGGTGCTGGCCGTCGTCAGCCATACCCCGCACCTCATCGCCTATACGATGGTGGGTGTGGCCGATGACCTTGCCCGCGTCACCGACAGCGAGGTGATCCAGTACTCAGCGGCGGGTTTCCGCGACTTTACGCGGATTGCCGCCAGTGACCCTACCATGTGGCGTGATGTGTTCTTGACGAACAAGGACGCCACGTTGGAAATACTCGGACGGTTCACCGAAGAGCTTTTTGCGCTGCAACGGGCGATCCGTCTGGGGGATGGCGATCATCTGCACGCCTATTTCACCCGGACGCGCGCGATCCGTCGGGGGATCATCGAGGCGGGGCAGGATACGTCCGCGCCGGATTTCGGGCGGGGGCAACCGCCCTCGGGGGGACGGGACGGATGAAACGCACGCTGGCGCTGGCTTTGGCTTTTGCGGCTATTGCCCATGGGGCAGGGGCCGAGGGGCTGAAATCCTCGCCGCTGCCGAAGCCCCGTCCGGTGGCCGCAGCGCCCGCGCCTTCGGATCTGGTGACCACTGTTTCCACCGCCAATGCGGTCACCCCGCTGGCGCTGTTTCGCCCCAAACCGCGCCCGGCGGCGGTTGTCCTGCCGGTGCCGACACCCGAACCCCAGCCACAGCAGATTGCGCAGGCGGCCCCGGCTGTCGCTGCGGTGCTGCGCCCGCGAGCCCGCCCCGCCGGATTGGGGCAGGGCGAGGCCGTGATCGAAAAGGCCGCGCTGGTGCGGGTGCCGCAGGACAAGAAAAGCCTGCGCGGCAAGAAGGGCTCGGTCTGCGGTGACCCGGATATCCGGGGCGAGGTGCTTGCCCCCGTGGTCAGCCGCGTCAAGGGTTGCGGCATTGCCGACCCCGTGAAAGTGACCAGCATCTCCGGCGTGAAATTCAGCCAACCCGCCACCATCACCTGCGATACCGCCAAAGCCGCGAAGAAATGGATCGAGCGGGGATTGCAGCCGCAGTTCGGCAAGACCCCGGTGGTGCAGTTGCAGATCGCGGGCAGCTATACCTGCCGCCCGCGCAACAGCATCCGTGGCAACAAGATCAGCGAACATGGCAAGGGCCGGGCGCTGGACATCGGCGGGCTGGTTTTGGCCAATGGCACCAAAATCAATGTCGCCGGGGGCTACTACAAGTCGAAGGGGATGAAGGCGGCGCACAAGGCGGCCTGCGGCATCTTCGGCACGACGCTTGGCCCCGGATCGGACGGGCATCACGAGGATCACCTGCATTTCGACGTCGCGCGCTATCGCAACGGCGCCTATTGCCGCTGATCCTCAGCGTTCGGTCAGCTTCAGTTCGATCCGCCGGTTCTGTGCCCGCGCCTCGGCGCTGTCACCCGGTGCCACCGGCTGCCATTCACCAAAGCCGGTTGCGGCCAGTCGGTTGGGCGGGAAGCCCAGCTGATCCTGCATGAAGCGCACGACCGACAGCGCGCGCGCCTGGCTCAGTTCCCAGTTGTCCTTGAACGCGCCCTGACCGGACAGCGGCACATTGTCAGTGTGGCCGTCGACACGGATGATCCAGTCGATGCCCTGCGGAATGTCGCCCGCGATTTCGTTCAGGGTTTGCACCACGCCGGCAATCTGGCGTCGCCCTTCCGGGGCCAGATCGGCAGAACCGGGGTTGAACAGCACTTCGGAGGAAAAGACGAAACGATCGCCCACGATACGCACACCCTCGCGCCCGGCCAGAACCTGCCGCAACTGGCCGAAGAATTCTGACCGGAATTTCTCCAGATCCAGCTTTTCGGCCTCCAGCCGCTTGCGCTCTGCCTCTTCCAGTTCCGCCCGCCGCTTCTGTTCCGCCGCAACCTGCGCCAAAGCGGAGTTGAGCTGCCCGCCAAGGTTTTCCAACTGCACCTTGGCTTCGGCATCGCGGGATTCCGCCGCGTCCAGCAGGGCCTGAAGGCTGCCCAGTTGCGTGCGCAGCGCCGCAATCTGTTCGTTCAGCAGGGCAACCCGGCGCTCCGCCTCGGCGGATTTGCCTTCCTGCTCGGCAAGTAAGGCACGCGCGGTGGCCAGCGCATCGGTCTTGTCGGCCTCTACCCCCTGCGCGGCGGCGAGCAGGGTCAGCGTTTCCTCGGCCTTCCTGCGCTGTTCTTCCAGCGCAAGGGTCATGGCGGTCAACTCGGTGTCGGAGGATTTCAGCTTGTCGCGCAATTCCGCCAGCGCGGCCTGATCGACCAGCCGTGCGGCCTCGGCATCAGACAGTTTCGTCGCGCTTTCGGCATTCTCGGCGCGCAGCTTGGCGGCCAGTGCCTCCACAGCATCGGCACGGGCGGCGGCAAGGCGGGCGGCTTCGGTCTGGGCATCCACCTCCTCGCGCGCTTTCGCCAGCGCGAGGTTCAGCGCCTCCTGTTCCGTCATCAGTTTCGCCTGCGCCGCCTTCAGATCCTCGACCGAAGCGGTCAGCGCTGCTGCCTCGCCCCGTGCGGTATCCCTTTCGGCCAGAAGGCTTGCCACCTGCGCCTCGAACGAGGCGATGCGCCCCTGCGCCTGCGCGAGCTGGCTTTCCTTGTCGGAAATCTGGCTGGTCAGCGAGGCGATGAGGCTTTCCTGTTCGGCCCCCTTGGCCAGCGCCGCATTCAGGTTCGACCGCAGCCCGCCGATTTCGGCCTGCAAGCCATCGGCGCGTGCACGTTCCAGACCCAGCGCATCGGCCAGTTGCGCCACCTGCGCCGAAAGCGCGTTCAACTCATTGTCCTGGGTCGAGATTTCCTGCCGCAGCACCGATTGCATGACGGTGAAGATGGTCAGCACGAACATCAGTACCATCAACAGCGTCGTCACAGCGTCGACGAAGCCGGGCCAGATCATCCCGTCGCCCGACCGCACAGATCCGCGTCGCGACAGTGCCATGACCTACCCCCGTGCCCGCAGAAGCTGCCGCACCGCCTGTGTCAGCGCCCCCAGATCCCCGCGCAGGTCAGCAATGGTTTCCTGACGCCCGGCGGAAATCTCTTCCAGAATACGCAGCAATTGCACGTCGATGGAACGGAGCCGCATCCGGCTTTCGGCATCGACATGCGCACCCCCGGTTTCCGAGGTCAGCGCGGCGACGATCCGGTCCTGCCCCTCGGCGATGCGGGTCAGCACGGCAGTCTGGGCGCTGTCCTCCTCCAGACGCGTGGCAAGGCGCGCGACGGCGGCCGAAAGATCGCCCAGCCGTTCATCCGCCAGCGTCCGGCTGACGTCGGACTGGGTGAACAGCATCTGAAGGCTTTCGATCTGTTCGCCCAGATGATCCAGAACCTGCGCCAGCGCGCCCATGCCGCCGGTTTCGCCCTCGGCACCATCCAGCCCGATGCGGGTGATGGAGGACAGCCATTCCTCCAGTTCACGGTAGAAACGGTTCTGGCCATGCCCTGCGAACAGTTCCAGCAACCCGATGACCAGCGATCCGGCGAGGCCGAGCAGCGACGAGGAAAATGCCGTACCCATGCCGCCAAGCTGCGATTCCAGCCCGCCCATCAGTTTGCCGAAAATCTCCATGCTGCCTTCGCCCTCCTGCGGGGCGAGCGAGCGGATGGTTTCGACAATGGCGGGCACGGTGGTGGCAAGGCCGTAGAAAGTGCCGAGAAGGCCAAGGAAAATCAAAAGGTTGGCCAGATAGCGGGTGATGTCGCGCGCCTCGTCGATCCGCGTTGCTACGGAATCGAGGATGGAGCGCGAGGAACTGGCCGAAATCTGCATCCGCGCCGTGCGCGGCCCCAGCAATGCGGCCAGTGGCGCAAGGATACGCGGCGCGGCACCAGGTTCGGCGCCGGGGCGATCCTGCACATAGGTATCCAGCCAGTTGACCGATTGCACCAGTTGCCAGACCTGCCAGAAACAGGTCAGCACGCCCAGCAGGAAGACCGTGGCGATGAAGCCGTTCAACAGCGGGTTTGAGGCGAAGATGCCGCGCAGGGTGGGCAGCATCACCCAGGCCCCGGCAGCGACAAGGCCGGTCACGATCAGCATCAGCACGACCTGCCGGATCGGCTGGGCGAAGACAGGCGCGGCGCTGGGGGCTACTCGGGTCATGCCTCGGTTCCTTTCCCGGTTGGCCCGGGCTGTGCGGTTTTCCGGAGCAGGATAAGGGCAGGGCGCGGCGCTGCCAAGCACCTAACGGGCAGTTGAAGACACGCGAACGGCGGCGGGGCGCCGGTGGGCACCCCGCTGCGAGTTATGTGTTGCCGCGGCGGGCGAAGAGGCCCGCGTCTTCAGCCGCGCGGCGCAGGGCGCGGGATTTGTTGACCGTTTCCTGATATTCGGCCTCGGGGTCGCTGTCATAGACCACCCCGCCGCCCGCCTGGATATACAGCGCCTCGTCCTTCAGGACGGCCGTGCGCAGGGCGATGCAGAAATCCATCTCGCCATTGGCGGCGAAATAGCCGACGCCACCGCCGTAGACGCCGCGCTTTTCCGGCTCCAGCTCGTCGATGATTTCCATGGCGCGGACCTTGGGCGCACCGGAAACCGTGCCTGCGGGAAGCCCCGCCAGCAGTGCCGACAGCGCATCCTCGCCCCCGGCGATCTCGCCCACAACGTTCGAGACGATGTGCATGACATGGCTGTAGCGTTCGATAATGAATTTCTCGGTCGGGCGCACGGTGCCCACCTTCGCCACCCGGCCCACATCGTTGCGGCCAAGATCCAGCAGCATCAGATGTTCGGCCAGTTCCTTCTGGTCGGCCAGCAGATCAGCCTCCAGCGCCTTGTCCTCTTCCGGCGTGGCCCCTCGCGGGCGGGTTCCTGCGATGGGGCGGATCGTCACCTCACCCTCGCGCAGACGCACGAGGATTTCGGGGCTGGCGCCCACCACCTGAAAACCGCCGAAGTTGAAGAAGAACATGAAGGGCGACGGGTTGGTCCGGCGCAGCGAACGGTAAAGCGCGAAGGGCGGCAGTTCGAACCGCTGTTTCCAGCGCTGTGAGGGCACGACCTGAAAGATGTCACCGGCGCGAATATATTCCTTCGCCTTCTCGACGGCGGCCCTGTAGCCGTCATGCGTGAAGTTGGATTGCGCCTCGCCCACCGGCGTGGCCTCACCCAGATCGCGTTGGGCGGCAGGCGCGCGGTCCAGATCGCGCAGCGCATCCATCACCCGTTCCGCCGCCTGCGCATAAGCCGCACGGGCTGAGAGGCCCGATCCGGTCCAGGCAGGGGAAACGATGGTCACTTCGCCCTTCACACCATCCAGCACTGCAATGACCGAGGGGCGCATCAGCACCGCATCGGGCAGGCCCAGCGGGTCGGGGTTCACGTCGGGCAGGTGTTCCACCAGACGGATCATGTCATAGCCCAGGTAGCCGAACAGGCCCGAGGCGATGGCGGGCAGATCTTCGGGCATATCCACCCGGCATTCGGCCAGCAGATCGCGCAAGGTTTGCAGCGGATGCCCGTCCAGCGGGCGGAACGCCACCGGATCGAACCGCGCTTCGCGGTTGATCTCGGATGCCTCGCCCCGGCAGCGCCAGATCAGATCGGGCTTCATGCCGACCACCGAATAGCGACCGCGCACTTCGCCGCCCGTCACGCTTTCCAGCATGAACGTATCGCTGCGCGCCTCGGCCAGCTTCAGCATCAGGCTGACGGGCGTATCCAGATCGGCGGCGAGACGGGCATAGACCAGCTGGTTCTTGCCCGCGTTCCAGCCGCGTTCAAAGGCTTCGAAAGAAGGAATCAGGGTCATTGCGGCCTCAGCGCATCTGGGCGTGGACGGCGTCGATGGCCGCCTGATTGAGCGTGATGCCACCGATATCTGCCTCGGCCCGGGCAAACAGGGCGAAGGCATCCTGTGCCAGCGCCTGTTCCGCCTGCGCGGCGATCGCCCCTTTCAGCGCGGCAGGGCCTTCGCCTTCCTGCTCGGCGGGGGCGACGCGGTCCAGTTGCACCAGCGCCACGAAGCCCTTGTCCTCGATCACCTTCGCCTCGCCTTCAGACATGGCAAAGACCGCAGGCAGCAGGCTCGGCGGTGCGCCTTCGACAAAACCGTTGCGCGCGATTTCCGGGGTGACGCTGACCACGCCCAGTGTGCCGATCGAGGTGCCTGCGGCAACCTTTTCGCGCATGGCTTCCGCCTCGGCCAACAGCGCCTTGTGCAGCGCCTCGGCACGCCAGGCCTGAGTCACGCCCTCGCGGGCCTCGTCGAAGGGAATGGGCGTGGCGGGCACGATCTCGTCCAGCCGCAGGGCCACCAGACCACCATCCTCAAGGGCAACGGTTTCCGGGAAATCGCCCGCATTGGCGGCATCCGCAGCCTCGCGGAAGGCCGGATAGGCAGCAATGCCCTCGTCCGACCCGGCGGCATAGTCGATGGTCCCAAGATCCATCGCCTGTTCCCTGGCCAGATCTTCCAGCGTTGCCCCACCGGCCAGCGCATCGTTGATCGCCTCGCTGCGGTCGGTGATGGCGCGGCGCGCGGCATCGGTCTGGTAATCCAGCGTCAGCATCTCGCGCGCATCGTCAAAGCTTGTTTCCTGTGCCGCCAGAACCGCATTCATCCGGTACAGCGCCGGTCCCAGATCCGAGGGCAACGGGCCGATCACGCCAGGCTCGGGCATAGCAAAGATATCGGCCCCGGCCGCGCCCAGTTCAGCCTGGGTCACATCGCCAAGGTCAATGTCGATCAGCTTCAGCCCGCGTTCCTCGACCAGCTTCTCGAAGCTTTCGCCTGCATCCAGCCGGGCCTTGGCCGCCTTGGCCTCATCCTCGGTGCCGAAGACCAGACGCTCCACCAGACGGCGCTCAGGTTTGACATATTCGTCATGGTGCTGGTCATAGAGCTTCTTCAGCTCGGCATCGTCCACCGGCATCGTCGCCGCAAGCTTTTCCGGCAGCAGCGAGACATAGGTGATGCGCTTCGCTTCCGGTTTGGTGAAAGCCGCGACATTCGCGTCGTAGAAGGCTTTCAGATCTGCATCCGTTGGGGCGGCGAGCGGCGTTGCCAGATCGGCCTCGGACAGAACCAGAAGCGAGAAGCCGCGCCGCTCGCCGATGAAATTGTAAAGCGTGTCGGTCACTGCGGCGGGGGCGACGAAACCGCCGGTCACTGCACCCTGCACCAGCGCGCGGGCCAGATCGTCCCGGATCTTCGCCTCGAATTCGGCTTCCGTCAGATTGTTGCGGTCCAGCGTCATCTTGTAGGTCTGACGGTCAAACCCGCCTGCCGCGCCATGAAAGCTGGGCATGGCGGTGATATCCTGCGCGACGCGGCCATCGCCGACCGAAACGCCGATGCGGTCCGCAGCATCATCCACGGCGGTCTGGGTGACCAATTGCTGCCGCACGCGGGCGTCAATTCCCATGTCGCGGGCCTGCTGCATGGTCAGTTGCGTGCCTGCCTGCGCACCAAGGGCATTCATTTCTGCCTGAAGCGCCCGGCCGTAATCCTTGACGTCAATGTCGCGCCCGCCGACCGAGCCGATGGCCGCAACCCGCCCGCCATAATTGGTGACGCCATAGCCCCCAAGGCCGGTCACCAGCATCGCCATCAGCAGCCAGACCATGACAGAGGCGCCCTTGCGCTTGCGTTTCGGGCTTTCGGTCTCGTCGTTTCTGGCCATGGCTCGCCTGTCGTTCAAGGGTTTCGCAAGGTTCTATGCGCTCGTCCCTTGCCCGGCAAGGCCCGGAGGTGTGGCTCAGCCCCGGAAACGGGCAAGCCGATGGAACAATTCCGCGATTCCGGCGCTGTCGACATTGGCAAAGGCAATGCGGAACTGCCGAGCGCCCTCGGGGTGGGTGTCGGGCTGGAACATGGTGCCGGGCAGCATCAGCACCGCCTCTTCGCGTACCAGACGGCGGGCGATATCGGGTGAGGCGGCGGCGAAAGGATGTTCGACATAGGCGAAATAGGCACCGCAGCCCAGAAGCCGCCAGCCCTTCAGCGCGCCGAAGCCACCCTCCATGGCTGCTCGGCGGGCGAGGATCTCGCGCCGCTCACCCTCGACCCAGTCGCGGAGGTTGCGCATGCCCCACAGCGCGCCGATCTGGCCAAGCTGGCTGGGGCAGATGGCGACGGTATCAAGGAATTTCTCCACCTCTGCCAGCCGGGCGCTGGCCGCCACGATGGCGCCCACGCGATGCCCGGTCAGCCGGTAAGCCTTTGAGAAGGAATAGAGATGGATCAGCACATCGTCCCAGTCGGGATCGGTGAACAGATCATGCGGACGCCCGCCGGTGGCGGGGCTGTGGCGGCTGTCGAAATCGCGGTAGGTCTCGTCAAGGATCAGCGCAATACCGTGTGCGCGACACAGATCGCGGAACGCCGCGATCAGGGCTGCCGGATATTCCGCGCCGCCGGGGTTGTTGGGGCTGACCAGCGCAATGGCCCGCGTGCGCGGCCCGATCAGCGCGGCAGCCTGCGCGGGGTCGGGCAGAAGGCCTTCGCCGGTCGGCAGCGGGACTGTGGTGACGCCCTGCATGTCTAGCCACATCTTGTGGTTGAAATACCATGGCGTCGGCAGAATCACCTCATCCCCGGCGCCGGCGAGCGTGGACATCACGGCGGTAAATGCCTGATTGCAGCCCTGGGTTATCGCGACCTGTGCGGGGCGGATCGTGCCGCCATAGGCCGCCGACCATTGCACCGCGATCTCCTCGCGCAAGGCGGGCAGCCCCAGCACCGGGCCATAAAGATGCGCCTGAGGATCGTTCAGAGCCGCCTCCGCCAGCGCCTGCCGCAGCCCAAGTGGCGGGCTGTCCACCGGCGCCGCCTGACTCACGTTGATCAGCGGGCGGTCGGGGCCGAACTCGATCCCCTCCAGCCAGCGCCGCGCCTCCATCACCGGGGGCGGGAAGGTGGCGGCCATCGCGGGGTTGAGCGGCAGGGACATCGGGGCCTCGTCAGCTACGGGTGTCGATGGGGAAGGGGGCTCTGCCCCCAGGCCTGCGGCCTTCCCCCGGGATATTTGGACCAAGATGAAAGTCATGCGCGTTCATCTTGGCGGAAATATCCCCAGGGGTGAATTGCCGCAGGCAAGAGGGGGCAGGCAGCCCCCTGATGCGTCAGTCGGTGCCGCGGAACGGCTGCACATATTGCAGTGCCATGTCCCAGGGGAAGAAGATCCAGGTGTCCTGGCTGACCTCGGTGATATAGGTATCGACCTGCGGGCGGCCCGAGGGCTTGGCATAGACGGTGGCGAAATGCGCCTTCGGATAAAGCTTGCGCACCATTTCCAGCGTCTTGCCGCTGTCGACCAGATCGTCCACCACCAGAATGCCGGTGCCGTCGCCCATCAGGTCAACCTGAGGGCTCTTGGTCACGACGGCTTCCATCTGGGCCTGATGGTTGTAGCTTTTCACCGAGATCGTATCGACGACACGGATGTCCAGTTCGCGTGAGACGATCATCGCGGGGACGAGGCCGCCGCGGGTGATGCCGACCACGGCTTTCCAGGCGCCGCCCTCGCCGGGGCCTTTGCCATCCAGCCGCCAGGCAAGCGCGCGGGAGTCACGGTGGATCTGGTCCCAGCTGACGTGGAAGCCTTTTTCATGCGGCAGGCGGTCAATCATGCGTGGCCTCTTTCGCTGCGTTGATGCTGAGGGATCAGTCCTTGCGGCCGGTCACCACGTCGATGTCAGGGGCGTCCACCGCCTTCATCCCGACGACGTGATAGCCCGCGTCCACATGCAGATTCTCGCCCGTGGTGCCGCTGCCCAGATCTGACAGGAGGTAAAGGGCGGCCTTGCCGACCTCTTCCTGCGTCACATTGCGGCGCAGCGGCGAGTTCAGCTCGTTCCACTTCATGATATAGCGGAAATCGCCGATACCCGAGGCGGCCAGCGTCTTGATCGGCCCGGCGGAGATCGCGTTGACGCGGATGCCATCCTTGCCCAGATCCTCGGCCAGATACTTGACCGATGCCTCCAGCGCCGCCTTGGCCACGCCCATGACATTGTAATGCGGCATGACCTTTTCGGCGCCGTAATAGGTCAGCGTCAGCAGGCTGCCACCCGGTCCCATCATCGCGGTCGCGCGCTGGCAGACGGCGGTGAAGCTGTAGACCGAGATATCCATGGTCATGGTGAAATTGCCGCGCGTGGTGTCGACGTAGCGGCCACGCAGTTCATTCTTGTCGGAAAAGCCGATGGCATGAACCACGAAATCGAGGCTGTCCCAGCGCGTTTTCAGCGTGGTGAACAGGCTGTCGAGCGAGGCTTCATCCCCCACATCGCATTCGGCCAGGAAATCCGACCCCACCGAGGCGGCCAGCGGCTCCACCCGTTTCTTCAGGGCATCACCCTGATAGGAGAAGGCAAGTTCCGCACCCTGTTCGGCCGCCGCCTTGGCGATACCCCAGGCGATCGACTTGTCATTCGCGAGGCCCATGATGAGTCCGCGCTTCCCGGCCAGCAGTCCGTTCGCCATTGTTCCCTCGTCTCAGTATTCAGGCTGATCCCGAGGTTTAGGCCATCCGCACGGTCGCATCAAGGCGGCCCGTGCAGGGCGGAACGCGCTTGATGCCCGCTGCGGCGAGTGGCAACCATGGCGCGGCGCTTCGGGCGCGGACCGGCAGGAGAGACGGATATGGACAGAACGGGCATTTTCGCGGGCGACAATCCTTTCGAACTGGCGCGGGCCTGGCTGGCCGAGGCCGAGCCGGAAGAGCCGAACGACCCCAATGCCATTGCGCTGGCTACGGTCGATGCCGCAGGGCTGCCGAATGTGCGGATGGTGCTGCTGAAAGAGATCGAGACGGCAGGTGCCGGTGGTTTCGTCTTCTATACCAACTACGAAAGCGCCAAGGGGCAGGAGATCGCGGCCACCGGCAAGGCGGCTTTCGTGCTGCACTGGAAGAGCCTGCGCCGCCAGATCCGGGTGCGGGGCACGACCGAACGCGAGGAAGGTCCGCAGGCTGATGCCTATTACGCCAGCCGCAGTCTGAAGTCGCGGCTGGGTGCCTGGGCGAGCCGCCAGTCGCGGCCGCTGGCCTCGCGCACGGCGCTGATGGCCGAGGTCGCAAAAATTACAGCCCTTAAGGGAACCAATCCGTCGCGCCCCGCGTTCTGGGGGGGCATTCGTATTATTCCGACTGAGATTGAGTTTTGGGCAGATGGTGCCTTCCGCCTCCATGACCGTTTTCGCTGGACCCGTTCAACACCTTCTTCCGAATGGGTTGTCGACCGACTGAACCCCTGACATTTTACGCTTCGTGAAATGCAGGGCGTAAACCATAGTGGTTTTTTGCTTGAACACGTCGCGCGATTGCCCGATTGACAGAGGCGAGGGACAACTGGGGACACGGCTCTCATATGACTGAAGAAAATGATGTCGCTGCACAGCTCGTGCACGGCAAGGTAAAGTGGTTCGATCCGGCGAAGGGCTTCGGCTTCATCGTCGGTGACGAAGGCGGGGCAGATATTCTGCTGCACGCCAATGTGCTGCGCAACTATGGGCAAAGCTCGGTCGCGGATGGCACCGGAATTTCGGTTCTTGTGCAGAATACGCAGCGTGGAGTGCAGGCGGTAGAAGTGGTGAAGATCGAGCCTCCGGGGGGGGTGACCTTCCCGGTGGCAGAGGGGCAGACCTCGGCGACGGCGGAAGAGATTGCCGCGCGTCCGCTGGAACCCGCGCGGGTGAAATGGTTCGACAAGGGCAAGGGATTTGGCTTCGCCAACGTCTTTGGCCGGTCAGAGGATGTGTTCATCCATGTCGAGGTTCTGCGCCAGTCGGGCTTTGCCGATCTGGCGGCGGGAGAGGCGGTCTGTCTGCGCATCATCGAAGGCAAGCGCGGCCGGATGGCGGTGCAGGTGGTGTCATGGGAAGCAGCAGTGCGCGGCGACAAATCCTGACGGCAGCGGTGCTGTCCGGCCTGATGGCTGGCAGCGCGCTGGCCGGCGCCTGCGATCCGCAGGCGGTGGATCTTCGGGGGCCGTTCGGCACGGCCCGGTTCTCGGTCGAGGTGGCCGACGATACGGCAGAGCGGGCGCAGGGGCTGATGTTCCGCGATCATCTTGGCCGGTCTGCCGGAATGCTGTTCGTCTATGAGGCACCGCAACGCGCGGTGTTCTGGATGAAGAATACCCTTCTTCCGCTGGACATGATCTTCGCCGATGCAGCGGGACGTGTGACGCGGGTGCATGCCAATGCGGTGCCGCAGGACGAAACCCCGATCGACGGCGGTGAAGATGTGCAGTTCGTGCTGGAGGTAAACGGCGGTCTGGCCGCGGCCATCGGCATCGCGCACGGAGCCGAGCTGCGCCATCCCGCCATTGGGCAGGATGAAGCTGTTTGGCCCTGCGCGGCGGAATAGCCCTTTCCAAGCCGACGATACCCGGTTAGGAAGCCGCCAGTCGGGGCGTAGCGCAGCCTGGTAGCGCGACGGTTTTGGGTACCGTAGGTCGGAAGTTCGAATCTTCTCGCCCCGACCAATACTTAGCAGGTTCCGGACCTATCCGGTTTGCACCCCAGTTTGCATTTTCGTTCTGGCTTCGGCCTGTCGCAGCTTTCCGGCGAGTTCGTCGGTCATCTCCGGGGACAGAGCGACATAGCGCTCGATCACCTCGGATGCATGTTTGATCGACCATCCCATGTGGGTTGCGATCTCGCGCAGTTCTGCACCTGCCTGAAAGAGCCGGGTCGCCGCAGTTCCCCGCGCATCATAGAGCCGCAGTTCTGATCTCAACCCGAGCTTGTCGCGCCAGATACTGACCGCATCGCCCAGATAGTTCTCGTGCTGATAGGGCTGCCCGCCCTTGTTCGTGATGATGGCAGACTGGTCGGCCGGGGTGCTGTCGATCAGCGCAGCCATGCGCGGCGTGACCGGGATCGAGGCGACACGGCGCTTGGCCTTACCCTTCGATGTCCAGACGACGATCCGGCGGCCGGTCGGAGTGGGGTGGATCTGCTCGCGCGTCAGCTTTGCGAGATCGCCGGGCCGCAGGCCGGTTTCGGTGGCGGCGATCAGGATGCGCCCGACATGCGCCGGCGCCCCGGCCACGAATGCCTCGATGTCGGACGCCAGCCAGAACACTTCGGCGCGGCTGGCCTTGTAGGTCGATTTGATCCCCATCAGGCGGTGCTGCATCAGCAACCCGCGATCCAGCGCCCAGCCGACGATCCGTTGCAGGTGGCGCACGCGGTCATCGCCAACCTTGCCGCCGATCCCGTCGCGCCAGTCCAGCACCTGCTTGCGGATACGCGGATCGTCGAATGCCCTGAGGGGTGCATCACCGAATTTGGTGTCGATCCCGCTTTTCGGATGGTTGATGGATATGCGCATGTCTGATTGGGTGCGCGGCGCCAGACCGCGAAACTCCTGGCTGGACAGAAAGCCGAGGATCACCTCACGGAACTTGCCCTTGGCAGCCTGCCCTTTGGGCGCGGCTTCGGCCAGGGCGGCTACATACTCGGGTGACCCGATTTCGATCTTGCTGTCACTGCGCCAGAAGCACGGCGCACCTTTGCCGCGCCATGCATAATGCATCTCAATCACGCTGCCATCGGACAGGCGTTTGCGGACCTTGTTGATGCCGCGCAGCTTAACCATTGTCACGCCCGAACCATGCCTCCACATCATCGGCCGGTTTCGCAGGGGCAGATTCCGGCAGAATGCGTATCGTGCCAGACGGGGTGACAATTTCAACCACCGCGCGCGGATCTGTCGCTCGGGCGGCCGAGACGGCGGCGGCGATCTGTTTCTCCGTAAAGGTCGCGCGGCGGCCCATGTGTCAGCCCTCCTGTGGTCGCGCGGTGGTGCCTGCCTCGGTCCCCATGCGCTCGATCTGGTGGATGTCGCGGAAAACCCGGGTGACGAACTTGTCATGCTCCCGCTTTGCCGCGACCGGGATGCCGGCGCGGCGACGCAGCTCGTGGGACAGACTGCTGACTGCACTCATGCCAGCGGTCTGCCGCTCGGCCTTGCTGGGCACGCGGCCCCGGATCAGCTGTTCGCCGCGCCAATCGTCAGTCATCGGTCTGTCCACCCGCGAGGATGCCGGTGACCTCCTGACTGGTGGCGGGATGGTTCCGGCCGCATTTCGCACAGTAGACGGCATATCCGGTCTGGGTGACCGCGCGATAGAGACGCTGGTTCTTGGCGTCGTCACAGCAGCTCATACCGCACCGCCTTCCAGCAGATCCGCGCGACCGATGGCGGTCAGCATGTCGGCCAGTACCGGGGTTTCAGGCCGGGGGAGGGACCGGGGAGAAATCACGGCCAAGGTATCGGGGTCATCTTCCATGGTGATCAGCCATGGCATGCCGTCGCCCCGGCGCGAGATCTGCACCCCGCGCCAGAGAGAACAGGTTTCAGAAACTACACGAGGGTCGAAGCAGTCGGGCCAATGCCCCTTTCTCGCGTGGACCCTGTTACTCGTGTAAGAGGGGTCAAGGAAATCCGCACTGACGGCCTTCCGCCAATCCGGGAATGCCCCAGAGATCTCTTCCGCGATGACATGCATCACCGGCTCTTCCCGGCCGCCATAGACGATTCCGGCAGCGACCGGATGGTCGGATATTTCGGGCGGGATACGGATCTGCTGCGCGGCCCAGTTTGTTTCCAGCCGTTCCCCCCATTCATCATATGCGTCGGGCAGCCACGGTTCCTGCACCGCAATGGTCGCAGCCCGTGTCGCGGTCGCATGGCGCGCGCGGTGGATCAGCATGGCGACCCCATCGGTGGCGACCATGAAAGCGCCTCCAGCGGCGATCGGCTCGATCCGCACGCCGGACAGGTAGACGCGAGTCGTGGCCATCGGCGCGGCGATCACGCGCTGCATGTGGAACATTATGCGGGCGGGAAGGATGAAATCGTAGCTCATGCCGCATCCTCCTCGATCGCGGCGGGGCTTTCCGCATCGGGCAGGCGCAGCTCGGGCGGAAGCCATCTGTCGATCGCGGCGTTCTGGTCGCGCGAGAGGCCGAGGGCCTCGCGGTAATCCGCGTCATGGATGATGCGGTGCAGTTCCGCCGCCTTGGCAGCTTTCTTCAGCTCGCGGAACCTTTGCGCCTCGTCCGCCATATGCGGCAGCAGTTCATCGCGGATCTGATCCAGCATGCCCATCGGCAGGCGTTTGAAATAGTTCTCGGCCGTCGGATGCCACACGTTGCGCGGGTTGACCCGCAGGCGGGCGGCGAGGGCCTTGCCGAAATCGCTGCCCGCCGTGTGCATGGTGCGAACAAGGGCGGCGGTGATCGCCGCATTGCGCGCCTTGCGGCCCAGGCTCTGAACATCAGACAGCAGGGCAATCGTCAGATCGGCCTTGCCGGTGCGATCATCCGTCGGGATGGCCCGTGCCAGACGCGCGTCGATATGGGTTTCGTCCGGCTTGGACGGGGTGAGGGTCTGCGCCGTCGGGCTGAGTGCCAGCGGGCGATGCCATGGCCAGACATCGGCAGTGAGGGTGATGGCCAGAAGATCCAGCACCAGTTCGGGCTTTTCCAGCAAGGCAGTTTGCAGGGCCAGCGTCTGAATGATGCGCAGATCGTCGCGCAGGTTCTGCGGGATGGTTTCGGCCTTGCCGGTGATGACCTCGCCGCTGCCTGCCTCGGCATCTGGCGCCTCGCGCGGCAACCATGCGCCTTCCATGATGACCTCGCCCTGAAAACTTGCGGTGATGAATGCCGTGGCGCGGGCGCGGTCGGCATCGTCATAGTCGCCCTCGGCCCTTGCCTCCAGCTCACCCAGGCGCGCCAGATCTTCCTGCCCCAGTTCCTCGACCTCGGCGCGCGCTTGCAGCTCATCCAGTTCCTCGGCATCGGGACCGGGCAATTCGCAGGGGGTCCGTTGCAGCCGGGCGCCATAGCGTTCGCGGATCAGCTGGTAATCGGCATGGGGCCCGGTAAAGGCATGCACATCTGCCCAGCCTTGGGCGGCAACCTGCAAGCGGGCGGCTTCCAGCTTTTCGGCAAAGAGTTCGTCCAGCAGTTTGGGGTCCAGTAGCACGGTGTACTCGGAAAACAGGTCAGCCCAAATGCGTCCTCCTCGACCAGTATAGGTTTCGAGCCCGACGAATTTGGCGCGGCGGTCGGATGTGGGCACTGCTTCAGGGGTCAGTTCGCGGCGAATCTGGCTTGCGCTCATGCTGCTGTATCCACCGGCTGATCTTATGATGCGCGGGATCATCTCGATCATTGCATCCTCGCTCTGAGCTGCGGTAAGCGCACCGGCCTGATCAATCGAGATCTGCCCGGCGCGCAGCGCTTCCAGTGCCACGTCGGGGAGTTCGGCGAGCTTCAGCCGACCCAGCACATGCCGTTCGCGCACCGCAAAGGCACTGGCGATAGCGGTGGGGCTGGCACCCTGCGCGCGCATCCGGCGATAGGCCACCACCTCATCTGCCGGATTCAGTGCGGCGCGGGCGGTGTTTTCGGTGCCCGCCCATTCGGCGGCAGTGGCGGCATCGCCGGTAATCAGCACCGGCACCTCGACATCGCCGCCCGCATCACCGTGCAGCAGCTGGAGCGCGCGCAGGCGGCGCCCGCCGGCGACGATGCCGATGCGACGGGATTGCAGATCGTCGCCCTCGGCAAAGCCGCCCTCGGGGTCGGCATAGCCCATCAGGTTTTGCAGCAGCCCGGCGGATCGGATGCTTTCGGCCAACAGTTCGATCTCAGCCGGGGGCGGCTCGGAGCGGCTGTTGAGGGGGTGCAGATAGAGGCGCGACAGCGGCTCCCAGGTAATCTCGGCCATGGTCAAATCCATTTCTAAGAGGGGCAGGACCGGCACTGTTTTGCCGGTGGTGTCAGGGCCAGCGGATCAGGGCTTTTGGCCGTGACGGGTCAGGGTTTCGCGGGCCATGCGTTGCAGATCGCGGAACAGGCCGGACCACACGCGGTTCGACCATGCGTCATCAGATTCAGGCGAACAGGTGGGCGTGTGCCGTGCGATGGCCAGCAGGGTCTCGCGGTAATCGGTCAGCTCGGCCTCGGGCGTCGTGGGCGTATCGGCCATGTCACCACCCCGAGCTGATGCAGGCGCGCGGGGCGGGTTGGGGCAGGCCGGTCGCGAGAGTGAGCATGCCCGCCGCAAAGGTCAGCACCGCCAGCACAACGGCAGCGTGATGATGTACCTGCATCACGAGGCCTCCGGCAGCGCATCGGTCAGCGGCAGGCGCAGGGCAACCGGATCGCCGTCGGGGCCGTGCCGGAAGATCGACAGGTGATCGTCGGCCGTGATGCAGGCATGCACGACACTGCCGCCCGAGGTCAGCCCCTCCAGCACCCAGTTGTCGCCACGCGCATGCACCGGGCGCAGGGCGCCGCAGGTCACGGCGAGCGCGGCTACCTGCGGATCATCGCGGCAGGCGTTCGCCCACGCGAGCGTCAGGCGGGACAGGCCGGGGCGCAGAGGCACCACCTCGGCCCGCGGTGGATTGCGGGGGAACCGGCCGTCCATCATGCCGCCTCACCACCGGCGCTGTGGTCGATCATGTGGCTGGCCCGCAGACGGTGCTGATGCACGATCTGACCACGGGCGGATTTCAGGGTGAGCCATGCCATCGCGTAAAGGCTGGGCCGATGGGCGTGATCACCGGGGGCGGCGCAGATTGCCATGGCGTCACGCTGCAAGAGCGGTGTCCGGCCGTGGCGGGTGGAAGGGTAGGGGATAATGGTCACGGGGGCCTCCATCGGGTTGCAAGGCAAGGTGGAAGAGAGAAAGGTCAGGTGCGGGCGGAGGCACTCACCGCCACCCCGAACCCGCGCCAGCGGTCCAAAGCGCGATCTTTCTCCGCCTGTCGGCGGGTGGCCTCACGGGCGGCGCAGTTGTTCTGGATGATCTGAGCCGCCTCTTCATGGCGCGTCATGCCGATGGCCACGCCGAAGGCATTGATCAGGCGTTCGAGGCTAAGCCGCTGTTCCGGCGTCCGGGCGGCGATCAGGCGCAGCCAGCACGTATCGCGCAGTGAATGCAGCTGGCGGACATCCACCACGCCCAGATGGGAGGTGGTGAAGTCGCTGGCTTCGGCGACGGTGACCGGCTCAGTGACCTCGGGAATATCGAATCCAGGACCGAATGCGGCGCGCAAACAAAGCGCCTGCATCAGGTTGAAGCGGGTGTCGGCGTCAGACGCATGCGCTGCGGTGCAGGCGGCTGCGATCTGGTCGTCGCGTTCGTTGGGCATAGGGGCCTCCATCAGGTTTCCGATGGGAGATTTATGCGCAATAAGAATATTTGCGTCAAGTATATAAATGCACATTGTGCATATTGTGCGCTTGCCCTAAGAATCGGCGAATATTGCTTCGTGTGCCGATGCAGAAAAAGCCCGCCGAAATGGCGGGCTTTGGCAACTGTGCTTGATTGCGGAAGTGGTGTGATCTCGCCGGCGTTGCATCGCGCCCGCTAGCACTTCTTTATTGGGGGTGACGATGTTGTTGGCTTAGCCTTTGCCTAGATCATTCAAAATGATGTGCCCGCGGCTAGTCATGCATCGATCAATTATGCGACGAGGTCCGCCGGTGGCGAGTTCTGTATCCGTTGCAGCAGCGCCTGAAGCCGCACCTGACGCTGCACCGTACGCGGCCCAGTCGCTGTTGTCTCCGACGGCTGCACCGACAATGGCGCCAACGATTATGCCGGCCATGATGTTGGCGCCAAGTTCCTTTTCCTGGCGCGCTTTGTAATCGGCTTCAGCCTTTGTGGCGATGGCGCGGCAAGCTGTTAGGTCGGCCTCGTACTTCGCTGGTTTTGACCGAGCCGGATCAACAACCGGGCGATACTCTTCAAGCGGTTGCACGCACGCCGGGAGGATGATGAAGCCAATGATTGACAAGGGTTTTCTCAAGTTATGCTCCCGCAAGAAATGATTCCTATAAGCTATTCTCACATAACTGTGATCTGGCGATAAAGTAAAAAGTCTCTACATGTGGGGAACGGATTGTCCACAGTTTATCCCCAGAAAAATTGCGTTCTTATGGGCTATTAGCGTTGTGTTCACTTTTTGTTCGAGGGATGCTGCTTCTATTGTTGGGGGTGAGCTGCATTGGACGATAATGACATAAGTGAAGAGTTCGCTCTGTGCCTAAGCGCCATGACGGATGAAGAGTTTAGCCGTTTTCTGAATTTGATTTCGGTCGATCTGCGACAACAGATCGAGCCATGTCGAGCCATCCCTGCTGCCGTTCCCGGGAAAGGCTACGAAAAGCATCCAACAGCTCAGCTTCGGCTTTGGTGCGGTCATCACTAAACAGCTCGGCAAGTCCGACACCTAACGCATCTGCGATCTGCTTGTAAGTTCCTAGAGTCGTGCCGTCGTCGCCGCGCTCTGCGCGCGAAATCGTTGGCTGAGTTAGTTTGACCATTTCTGCAAGGTCTATCTGGGTGAGGCCGCGAAGGCGGCGTAGTGGTGCAATGTTCATGCGGCTACTATCCGTGCAGGTTTAGTATGTTGCAAAATCGCCTTGCGCATATTTATGCTTGACGTGAATAGTCGTATCGCGCATTTAGTTGGGCATGATGAACCTCTGCACCTTCCTCAGCGAGATGGGCGAAACTCAGGTCGAGTTCGCGAAACGCGTGAGTGTCAGCCAAGGGACAATCTCAAAGCTATGTGCTGGGCAGATCAGACCGTCACTAACTTTGGCTGCACGAATTGCTAGTGCCACCGGGGGCAGGGTGCCCGTGGAGATTTGGGTAAGGGACGCAGCGTGATGCAGCACCCGCCCCCCGTCACGGAAGACCCTGAAAAGGATGTCGCCTGATGAACTCACGTCAATCTTCCCCTGAAGTGGTGCCATCCCGCGATGTTCGTGCGGCGACCCAAGAAGAACTGACCAAGGCGGCCCGCGATCTCACGGCAGACTTTATGCCGGTTGTCCCCGCGCGGCCTGTGAGTGCTCGCCGTATCAAGGAACTCACGTCAGGGGTGCCTCTGGCCGTGAAATGGCATGCGGCTACTGGCGTCGCCGGCCATTTCCTTCGATTTCGTCGACTGTTTCGAGCAGTGCTTTCGCGAGTTCTCGGGCGCGGTTGGCCGGAATGCGGAAGCGGAACGGAAGTTCGCGATGACCGGGCTCACCCGGAAGCGCCGTGCTGTCGAAGAGGAGCAGACCAATGATGCTGGCCTGCGGGAATATCAATTCCGCCGTGGCAAAGCTGTCGGTGAACTGCGTTTTGGCCCAGTCATTGCCCGTTTTTTTCATGTTTTATTCCCTTCAGGTGTCCCCATGACCCAAGCGCGTCGTCTCGAATCGCAGATCTCGCCCCAGTCTGCCCCGCGCCGGGGTCAAATGTCCCAAACCAAGGGATTTGACCGGCGCCGGTCGGCATCGGCCATGCGTCGGGTGAGCGTGGCGCCGGTGATCACACGGCATGAACGGATCGTCTGGTGGGCCGATCTGGTCGCACGGCGCTGCGGCACGCGCGAAGCCTGCGCAGTCATGTTCGGCGTGACGTTTCAGACCGCGTGCAACTGGTTCGATGGCTTCAGCTGCCCGACCGGCGACAAGGTTCTGGATGCGATCGACATGTGGCCTGAGGAGTTCGGGAAATGAGCCGGACCACCATCACGTTCGAGCGGCCCTGCCGCACGCGCCTTGAACTGGCGCAGAGGATGCGGGTGACGGCGGCGCTGATCCAGCCGGATCAGGTGCTGGAACTGGGCGTCCGCGCCTCTGATTTGCGGTTGTGGGCGCAGGCGATCGAGGCGCTGGAGGATCAGCCCGCTGTCGTCGTCTCCGAGGTAGAGCGCGAACCCGGCTGGGCGATCTGGCTCATGCTGGCGGCGACTGTTGCGACTGCCGCCATGAATCTGCTGATGCCTGCGGCGCGGTTTGTCGCAGCCCTGCTGTTCGGGGCGGTGCCATGACGCCACGCCCTTCGTTGCCTGCTCACATTGCCTGTCCGCATGGTGAGCGACTGGTGCGGCGCGATGCCGCCGCACCCTTTTTCATTCGCATCGACAGTGTCGGAGTTGCGAGAAGCTCCCGTCACTGCCAGTGCCTCCGGTCAGATCAGTTGCAATTGATCTGCATCGAACGGGCGTCGGCGCAATGCATTGCAGATCACCGAGTGATGTGTACCAAGCATGTGCGCAATGTCATGGATGGTATTGCCGTCCCGGCGCAAAAGCTCGGCGGTAAGCCGCTCTATTGGGCCAAGGCGCTTGCGCCGAATCTCGATGTCGTTGACAAGCACCCGTGTGACGGGATGCCGTTTAGTTGCCATGGAACTTTCCTTTCCTGGCTTCTGGCGCGGTTGGTGTCGGTAACACCGGCCACGCATTTGGGACTGCTCTTTTCTCGATACAGGGGGGCAGTTTCACCTGGGCCGGACATTTCTGAGGTGTCCGGCCCAAATCTCCTCCACGAGATTTCGGAAATTCGCAACGAAACTTCGTTGTTGACAGGGATGATTCATATCAACCCGGTCAGCAGATTTGTCGCCCGCTCTGACGGGCCAGACAGGAATGTCTCCGATCGTCAAGACACGAATTCTATTCGCCCGGGTCGGGCGGATGCGCGCCGGGCGCTTTCCCGGTTTCTCTCTGTTGTCCCGGCGCGCTGGTTCGGGGTGTTCCCCTCGGGCCAGCGCTTCGGCGGGGAGAGAGCGTGATGGGCTTTCGGCCGATCGGCAGCATCGCGGCTCAGCTGGTGGCAGTGACCTGCCGGCGTGACATCCCGGTCGGCGATTGCACCGCGACGGTGCTAGTGGCCGAGGGCGCGGCGCAGCTGATCTGGCACCGGGGCGAGCCGGGGCCACTGGTTGGACCCGCTGTCCTTTGGAACGACTTTCTGGCGCCCGGCATGGGCGCGCAACTCCGTCACCTGGCCGATGCGGTGGACGCCGCACAGGCGCTGATCGAACCGAATGGGGGATTCAAATGAATTTGAGTGCGCTTTCGCTGGCTGAGCTTGTCGAGCTGCAACAGGCCTTTGCCATGATCCATAAGGGAGTCAGCATCCTGTCCGGTCTGCCGGTCAATCAGGGCGAGGCCGAAACCACCATCGACATGACGCCGGGCGAGGTGGTGATCATCACCACGCATTACGCCATGCCGGGCCATTTCCGGCGGTTCGATCCTCCGCCCGAATTCGTACTGGTCGAGCGCGAAACCGATCAGGCCGCCGACGTGGCGGCCGCTGAGATGCTGGGCGGGTCGGGGGACCTGCAACGGCATAGTCTCGTGGAGAGTCCCCCCGCGTTTGCCGCGCGTGACAGCGGCGATGACATCCCGGCGGCGCCCCAGACGCCGCCTGTGTCCGCTGTTGCGGCGGACAGCGCTGGCACCGGGGGAGGGGATCCCGGTGCCAGCGTGGGTGATCTGGAAAGGACAGGGCCGAGGCCCGGGCCGGTGACGGGTCCGCTGAGTGATCAAGAGCGAGCCGAGATTCAGCGGCTCGACGCCCAGGGCGTTTCGCGGAAAGAGATCGCCAAGCGCCTCGGGCGCCGGTCGCAGACGGTTGCGCTGTATCTGTATGGGCTGGCGAATCCGCCCAAGGGGGCGGCTGCCGGCAAAACAGAAGAATTCAAGGCGGCCCAGCCCGCCCCCGTGGCCGAACAGGCTTCGGTTGCCGATACCGTCGGTGCCGATGCGGCTGTGGAAGTGCCGGTGGCGGTGAGGGCCGCGCCGGCGGGCGAGATCGCCGAAGGGGTAGCGCCGGTGGCAGCCCCGACCCCCGCGCCGGTGGCTGGCGGCGCGGCCCCCTTCACCGCCCGGCAGCGCCAGATTGCCGCCCATGTCGCGCGCTTGTCGGGCCGTGGCGGATTCGATGCCGCCGCCGATCTGGCGCTGGTCGAGCAACTGACCTCTGGCACCAAGGCGGGGCAGGTGGCGCTGGATCTGGGGCTGGATTCGGCTGCGGTAGTCAGCCGCTTCCGCGCCCTGACCGCCGTGATCCGGGATGACCGCGATCGCGTGACGATCGACGGGCAAAGCGATCTGTTGCTGGTTCTGCGCGTGGCGGCCGGGGTGGCCCGGCCGGAGGCGGCCTGAGCGGCGTGAGACCGCAGGCCAGAATGCAGTGAGGCAGGCATGGTGACAGGCAATCATCCGGTGGATTGGCGGCGCGTGATGGCGCCGCAGGGAACGGCCTCGGCCCTTGTGCGGGTCGGGTCCGACCCGGCGCAGGTGGCGCGGCATTGCAGTGGCATCGCCTATGTGGCGGCGCCCTATGATGCACATGCCGGGCAGCGCCGCAAATGGCAGATCGACCGCTCGACCATGATGTCGACGCTGGCCGCGCGCGAGGTGCTGCGGCTGATCTGCGCGCGGGTCAGCGCGATCTGCCCAACGGTGCTGCGGGCTGAGGCCATGCATGCCGCCCCGACGGTGAAAGAGGCAGCGGTCAATCCGCTGGATCTGGATTTCTGGGCCAACTGGTCAGCCCCATATCTGAATGCCTGCGGCATCATCGTGGTGCCGGATATCCGCGGCTGGCAGCGCTGCCCCATGGTGGCGCGGGATGTCACCTGGGCGCTCGATCATAATGTGCCGGTGCATATCTACGCGGGGGCGGCATGACCCGCGATGATCCACGCCCGGCCGAGGCAGCGGCCATGGATATGGCCGAGGTCGTCAACCGGCTGGCCATACAGGGCCTGCAACGCGCCGGGCGCGAGATGATCGGGCCATGCCCGCGTTGCGGTGGCACAGACCGTTTTGGGATCAACATACAGAAGCGGGTGTTCCAGTGTCGCAGATGCGGTGGCAAGGGCGGCAATGTCGATCTGGTGATGTTTGTCATGGGGCTGGCCTTCCCGGCCGCGCTGGAATGGCTGTGCGGATCGGTGGAAGGCGTCAGCCCCGAGGAACGCCGCCAGCGCGAGCGGCAGGCGGCCGAGAACAAGGCACGGAACGATGCCAAAGCCGCCGCCGCGCGGGAACAAGCCCGGCGCGAGGCGCGCGAGATCTGGGAACAGGGGCAGCCGGCGCAGGATAGCCCGGTGCATGATTATCTCGCGCTGCGGGGCATCCCGCGCGCGCGTTTCCCGCGCTTGCCGGTCTGTCTGCGGTTTCACCCATCGCTCGGCTATATGGTGCAGGTCGATCAGAAATGGGTCGAGGCGCATCGGGGCCCGGCGATGCTGGCCGCCATTCAGGGGCCAGACGGGCGGTTCATCGGTGTGCACCGCACCTGGTTCGACCCGTCCCGGCCGAAGGGCAAGCCCGCGATCCTGCATCCTGTTTCCGGTGATCGCCTGAAGGTCAAGAAATCGCTTGGCTCGGTCAAGGGCGGGGCGATCCGTCTGACGCCGCCGGGCCGGGTGCTGATCATGGGCGAGGGGATCGAGACGACGCTGACCGCGCTGCTGGCCGATGAACCGCCGGGTGCCTCCTATTGGGCCGGGGTGAGCCTCGGCAATATGGCGGGCCAGCGTCAGCTGGGGCAGGGCATGAAATACGCCGGGCTGCCCGATCTGGGCGATACCGAGGCCTTCGTGCCGCCCGCCGGCGTCGATCGGCTGATCTTCGTCCAGGACGGCGATTCCGAACCGCGCCTGACGCGTGCCCAGCTGCTGTCCGGTATCCGCCGCGCTATGGCGCTGCGCCCCGGCCTGCGCGGCCAGGTGGTGCCGTGCCCCGCCGGCGTGGATCTCAATGATGTGCTGATGGAAGGGCCAGAGGTATCCGACCCGGTGCCGTGACGGCGCCCCTCGAAATCACGCTGTGCCGCGAAACCGGCACGGCCCTGATGTGCAAGGCCGGATGGTCGGAGCGCATCCCGATAGCCGATCTGCCACGGAAGCTGCGGTTTTACCGCAGTCTCTGGTCGCGCGGGTCGAAGGTCAACGGCGAATCCGGTCCCTGGGCCGGGCACTACGAACAGGATTTGCGCGCCCTCGAGGCCGTGATCCGGGAGGCAGGCAGTGACGGATAATCTCGACGCGGTGCGCCAGATCATGGCCTCGGCCGAGGACGTGGATATGCCGGAAGGGCTGGTGGCGCCGGAGGCGGACCCAGATCCTGACGCGCCGCTGGGGGATGAGGATGTCGGTTATCCCGGCGATGATGCTATGCCCCCGCACCCCCCGATCGAAGAGGGCGAGCCTCCCCCGCTCGAGGCGGAATGCGTCATGTTCCCGCTCAATGACTTCGGCAACGCGCAGCGGTTCATCCGCCATTTCGGGCAGGATGTGCGCTTCGTACAGGATCTGGGCTGGGTCGCGTGGAACGGAACGCATTTCCAGCTGGATCCGCAGGGGCTGGTGGTGCGTGCGTTGTCGCAGCAGCTGGGCGAACTGATCGCGAAGGAAATCCCCTATATCACGCTGGATGACTGGCAGATGGAGGCCATCGGCAAGGAGTCGGATCTGCGGGCCCGCGTGACCGAGCTTCAGGCCGCAACCGACGAGGATGGCCGTCTGACGCCGGATGCAGAGCGCGAGATTGCCGAGATTGGCACACGGCTGCGCTCCATCGCCGATCTGAAGAAGACCCTAAGCGACAAGCGCAAGGCGCATCGGAACTTCACCCGCACGGCCGGGAACTCCGGCAGGATCAAGGCCGCGCTGGAGGAAGCCGCACCACATGTGAAGTTGCGCCATGAGGATCTGGACTCGGACCCGCTGGCGATCAACTGCCTGTCGGGCACGCTGCGCATGGCGCTGGATATTGATCCTGATACCGGAACCCGGACTGCCTCGGTCCGGCTCGATCCGCATGACAGAGCCGACAATATCTCGAAACGCATCGAGGCAGGATACGATCCGGCTGCCAGATGTCCGAAATTCCTGGCCTTTCTGGAGCGCGTTCAGCCGGCCGAGGAAATGCGGCGTTACCTTCAGCGCTGGCTGGGCTTGTCGATTTCCGGTCTTCCGGTGCAGGCCATGATGTTCTGGTATGGCGCGGGCGCAAACGGGAAATCCGTGCTGAGCGAGATGATGGCCAAGCTGCTTGGCGATTACGCGGCGGATATCCGGATCGAAACCCTGACTGGAAAAGGCCAGCAAAGCGGGGCGCAGGCGACGCCGGATCTTGTCTATCTGGTCGGGGCACGCTTTGCCCGTGCCATGGAACCGCGTGAGGGCGAGCAACTGCAAGCCGCGCTGGTCAAGTCGATAACCTCGGGCGAACCAATCATGGTGCGGGCGAACTACGGGGCCTTCTTTCGGCTGTATCCTTACTTCAAGCTTACCATGTCGGGGAACCACAAGCCGGATATCCGGGAAACCGATGACGGGATCTGGCGGCGTATGAAGCTGGTGCCCTGGGATGTGCAGATCCCCGAGGCCGAGCGCGATCCCGATCTGATTGCCAAGCTGATGGAAGAGCGTGACGGCATCCTGCAATGGCTCATTGACGGCCTGATCGATTACCTCGAGGGAGGGATGCAGGAACCGGATCAGGTCCGCCAGGCTACGCAGGAATATCGAGAGGACAGCGATCCGATCGGCTCCTTCATCGCGGGATGCTGTCATTGCACCGGCAATGACAAGGACAGGGTCGGTGCGCGCGATCTTGGTATGGCCTTCAATTACTGGCTGCAACTCCGCGGCGAAACACGCTGGTCTGATCGCCGCGTCGCCATGCGGCTGAAGGAAAAGGTCGGTCGCTGGCGAAGTCCGCGCGATGGGCAGGGCTATGACGTGGTGAAGGCCCACGGTGTAATGACCTACACCGGCATACGCTTCGATGAGGAGTTCGGACCCCGTTTCTGGGATGCTCCCCGTGATCAGGACGGCCGCCCCATACCGGGCCGGACCCCGTTCTATGGCTAATCTCCCCGCACCCCTCGCCTGATTTCGGGGAGTATGGGGAACATACGACGGCTGTGGGGAGGTTCGTTTCCGGCACGGGGTGAGGGGGAGAACTTCAAGGGTAACAAAGGGTTGCGGCTGTTTCGGGGAGGATGGGGAATTGGGGGAGCAATCTGCGGGTTACGCATGGGTATGTTTCCCACTGAGGGGTTGGGGGTGCTGATGGAGGGTCGGTTTCATGTGTATGTCTCGATAAACTCCCCCACCTCCCCATCATCCCCGTATTCTGCGTATGTTGTTGAATATGCTTGTTAATTCATAATGCTGCGCCTTCGTTTCTTCCTCCCCATTCAATTTGCTTTGTTCCCCATCCTCCCCAGACAGAACGACGAAAAACAAGGTTAAGTGTATGCGACGGCTAGGCCCCATTGATTTGGCGCTTGTGCCGTGCCGCGAGGGTGCGGAGCGTAGTGTGGGCGGTAGCTCGTCAGGGACTACGAGACGAGGTCCCTATGTATCCCGACCCTGCTGAGC